>Ga0210059_1000566_pt1 | contig 48382 bp, 44 predicted proteins | sample Ectturendosymbi2_FD_188042 | JGI IMG/M metagenome (GOLD analysis project Ga0210059, IMG submission 188042) | Ecteinascidia turbinata endosymbiont from Florida, USA - Sample 2 (SPAdes) (version 2) | ecosystem: Host-associated > Tunicates > Ascidians > Unclassified | place: Key West, Florida...
CACCTGTCAATGCGGACTCGGGCACACCAACAGCCCGGTTTGTTCGCCCACGCGAGTCGTTGGGCTGTGCAATCGAAACATTCATCAAATATCTGCTGGCACGTCCCACAGCCTAGCGTGGACAGCGCTGCCCATGGACAGGTGAGAATAACTGAACATGGCCCCCAAAGAAAATGCCCAGGGTACTGTGAGAACAAGCATTGATCCGTGGCTCTGAAATGACTTTTTATTAATAGAAACAGTCTCGGGGTCAGGATTGCGTTGTTTAAACGGCGCTGACGCAGCGATTGCTGATTGTGACACCTCCCCCGGCAAATCGCAGTGGTTCATTTCCGATCTTGTAGCTTCTCGCCAATATCGGTTTGCCATTTGTGGTGATTGCGACGCTGTAGCCCTTGATGGTGTAACAACGGTGAATGAGCCGCAACGTTAAATTTATGCAACAAACAAGCATTTGATAAAGATGCCAACTGCACAGCTGTTGGGGTTTGTTGAGACCAAGTGACGCTGACGCAAAACTTGTTGACAAAACATTTTGAAGATCGGTGCATTTCGCGCTTGTTATGTTTTGCTAAAACCCTGATTACGTAATGATAAATTAAAAGTAACGGGTTGTGGCATAAAAACCTGAGAATCGAAGCCGATTGGTGTTTCTTAGGTGAGAAATTCCTCGTCAGTCCAAAAGTTACATATCTCTTGCGAAATATGTTTTGTAGCACCGTGGAAACCCTGATCAGATCTATTGTTTTTTTGAAGTGGAGAGCATCGAGTTTTTGATGCTTGTCTTTGGCGATCTGCTTCTGGCACGATGTAGGAATTAATAGCCGGCGTAAATCGCGCTACTCTCCAGGCTCATACTTTCACAAAACTATATGTGAACATTCGGAAGTACCCGACAAGAGACGGCAACCACCGTGGGCGGTCGGGCATAACATGATTGCACTAGCAAACCAGCACACCCTGTGTCGGTTTCCGTAAACAGTCAAGCTGTTTATTGCCGTCGCAACATTACGTTGGCGACGTCACGATTTTCTTGCCGCTGATGACTGCGTGCGTAGCGACGTGCTTCATCGCAGCTTGCAGAGCGACGAGGTTACTCGCTCCAGAAAAGCTGTGCAGGCCACAAGTGTGTTGTTTTGGTAGCTTGACAAGCACAGGAACGACCTCAAAATGACTGATTCAAAAAGCCGTAGTTCACACGTACCGTCCTTGCCGTAATTCCAAAAAGAAGTTGCTTCTAGTTTTAATCACCTGTTACTCAAAATCATCACGCAGCCACAGGAAATCAGATCACGTTGCTGAAGCCCTACTCACAAGTTCGCAAAAACCTTATGTTCCATGTAATCAGTGCAAGTGCATGGTAATACTCTGATGCATGGGCGTCGGAAAGATTTTTTCCAGGGGGGGGCCAAAAGTGGCGAAATTTGTTTTTTTCCACTCAAAAATAAAAAAACAACCTCTTTTTGCTGAAAATTTCAAAACCCAGGGGGGCAAGGCCCCCCTCCCGACGCTTATGCTCTGGTGTGTACTGCACATGACGCCGTAAACGCATCGCCAGCTGAGAACGCACAGGAAGTGCGTTGAAGCGACGGTGTTGCAAGCGATGAATGGTATTGATGCATCTTTGCCAATGCCACGCACTTGGCAACACAGCAGTCAGCTGTGCTGAGTAGCTTGATAGATCTTTACGTGTCGTCCTTGCCGTAAGTAGCAAGGAAGTGAAGACATTGGCCACTATGTCGGATTGAACTTCATTGCACCATAACTGTTCATTTTTGTTGTCTTCTTGAACCTGAGATGTTTTTATTGTTTGTTGCGACCGGAACAGCAAAGATGTCGACCACTCTGTTGTATTTGTGTTGGAAGTGTGCGTTGCCGGAAGTTGTGTGTGCTTTTTGTCAGACATTGTGAAAGATTTTATTTGTGCAGATAATCAAAAACGCCTGCGTTCATCTCTTCCCGCATTATTCTTCCTGGAGTCGAGTTTCCGAAAATGAACACAATGATCTGTTTTTCGGTTTCTTTTATATTTATTTTAAGTCTAAGCACATTTTTACAAAATAATTAGTTGGTTATTTTGCTTTCAAACAAAAACAAACGCAATATTTTCGTTTTGCAGGCACGTGGTGTCTTGGCAACGGCCTTTCTGCGTGGATCTGTGTGAGAATACAATCGCTCGTTTGAATCGTTTTCTGGAAAAGTACTGCGTGGCGTTCACGGGCGCTCCTCCCAGTCCGTTCAGCAACAACAGGTTGGTGACGTTGGGCTTAACCGCTTCATGCTTGATCTGTAACAGGGTCGTAACCAGCTCATATTTTCGGGGAGGAAAATGATTGTAACTTGTTGTTGTGCCTTAACAACTAAACGTGTTTTTGAAAAATTCGGGCGTGCAATTGCCCGGTTCTCCCCTGTTTGCGGGCCTTACCAACAACTTGTTCGCTGAACAGGGACTTTCGTACCGTTCGTCTTTTCAGGTACGTAACTTTATCTCTTTGTTGATGTTTGAACGTTTGATGACAAAATGTTGCTTTTGTGCGCGGGTGCAGCGCGAGGGGCACGTTGTGTGTCTGAAGTTTGGAAGTCATCATCTCTGCTGAATAATGCACAGCTGTTTGAAACAAAAACAATTTTTCGCGCGTGTGCAATTTTCAATGCGAGTTGACATGTTGGCATAAACTCGTTTCAAAGGGCACGAACCAACTCAGGAATACTTTCTTTCGGAGGCCTTTAAAACAATTTGATTGCAGTGAGCAGGGCCGCAACAAGGGGGTGGCAAGCGGGCAGTTGCCCCTCCTGAAATTAAAAAAAAAAAAACATTTTGAAAGCGCCAAAAGCTTTTAGTTTTTAGGTAAAACAACAAGTTGCAATCATATTGCGCTCACCGAAAATATCAGCTGGCTACGACCCTGGTAGTGGACGAAATTAATACCGCATTGGAATATATTAGAAACTTCCGCTCTCATTTGGCTTTTCAAAAAGAACGGTAGCGACGTGACCACGAAAATCAGACTTAGTTCGATAAAGAAGCTGACAATTGCTCATCGTATGCCGGTGTTGCACGAATAGTTGCGAGGTGTGACCTTCGTTTGAAAAGTAAAAAACAAACAACAACAATTCCGTTTTCGACGATGATTCATTTCGCTTGCTCGTCGCAGTGAGCATCATCACTTCGTGCTGCTGTGTCTGCATCTGCTCATATCCCACCTAAAGCTGGCTGTTACCGCTTCCCTGTCGAGCACCACCCTGGGCAAAGAGGCCGAAGTGCTCCGGTCGCTTCTCTTCCGTCTCATCGATCAGGACGCTCCGGAGTCAGTCAAAGACGTGAGTGCTCGCGATTCGCGTTGTTCAGCTCGCAACGTTTGTGGCTGACACCCGCGTTGTTCGCTGTGGCCGCAATGGAACAAATAATTTTGTTTGTTTTCAAGTAGAAGCGCACGGCCCTGGACCTGGAAAAAATCCGGGACAGTAAGATGTTTGAAACTGTCAGGCAACGCGTTTACTGCAGAGTCTGCCTTGTTTTGATGGCCTCGCTTATCAGTTGGATTCTGTTCTTTTTCTTCGCTGAGACTTTTCCGTCATATGTCCGAAATAGATGAAAAACGTCAGTCGTTATTTCGTTTTCAGATATTTTTGTATGCCTGGAAAAGACCTTATGACCGAATTGACTTAAATTTTTTCGGTCATTCAAAAAAATTTCGGTCTGTGACCGAAAAAAACGAGGTTGAATCGCATTTTGGCGAAATCGTTCTGAAAACAGCGCATGCGCGGAAGTTGCAGCTCTCACGTTATGTGACATCACGCTGTTGGTTGGTACGTCACAGGCTGTGCGGGAGTGCATCGGTGTTGGCGCCTCCCTCCTCCTCCCCTCCGTACACGAGCGCGTCTCCCTCCTCATGGCCTTCCTGCCCAGAGGAAAAGAAGGTTCGCAGTCTTTATCCATGGGACAAGTGAGTAGATTCTATGGTTTCAGGTCACGTGACTTGCTATTCGCTTATGACGTCACGCGTGGCTGGTGATCGTGATCCACGCCGGCATTGCACATGGCGTTGTTCATAATGTGGTTAATGCGACACAAAAAAGTAACGAAATTTTGAAGTTTTCAAACCACTGAGTAATAAAACTCACATACAGCCCATCGCGGGTTAATCCTCTCGGCTTGTGTTGGAGCAGCGGAGCATCATTCAAAGCCATTCCGTTGTTAATGGTTGTTAATAACACGTTCTGTTTTTGAAGGAAGTTTGATGAAGTATTAGACCCTTTGTACGTTTACTTGTTTTGAAATTTCCTGCATTTGTAACTGGTCCTTAGTTCGACATTTTGCCGAACGCAAACCTTCGGAATTTTTTAGAAATGGCAGTGTCTTCATTTCATAAGTACAGAACTGTGGTTTTCTTTAGAATACATTGTTATCAAAAAACTGCCATTTACTGGCCTGTTCAGTTACATAACCTTGCACTGGAGTGCATTGTCGCATTAACAGTGTTATTTGTAGCAAAAACAGTAAAGGCGTTATAATAACGACGCGAAAAATGTACATACCGGGTTTTCTTCCCAAAAGCATTGATGCATGTCCACGTTTCGGACTTCGCGGTGACGTGGCAATTTCAAATATCCAGATCCAAGCAAAACTTTCTTGTAATATGACTGTTTATCAAATTGAATAAGGCACTGACTGTTGTTCGCTTTGTGTCCGCAGAAAATGCAGTTGGACGTTGTCTTGTCGAGTCTTCTGGAACATTCTCACGTTTCCGCCATTCTCTCGTTTTGGTCGCACGACCATAGCTTGCCGCCCGAGCGCAAGCAGCACGCGGCGTCTTGTCTGATGTCGATTCTGCTCGAAAACGTACATTTCCGAACGGTGAGATACAGCACTGCCTCTGTACTGGCGCTTCAACGCTTTGAATGACTTCCAGTTTTGAGTTACGCGAAGTTCCCGAGCTTCTTCGTTATCTAACCGCGATCTGTAACTTTCAGCGTGCGTCGTATTTGGTTGCATGCTCACTGGTGTTCCCTTGTCACCCAGTTTTGATATTCGAGATCCCGTGGCAGGGCATTTGAACCATGAGACGAAAAGCCACACCTTGCTCCAGGCGTTTCTTGTAAGATGTTCAGCCAAAGAATTTATTAATCGCATCGATTTGGCACAAGGCAGGAAACCTTAGAATGAAGCGTTGCTGACATGAAAATAGAAGATACGTACCACCTGATTTCAACTAAGATACGTTTTACTGTGGATAGATGCACGATCTCGCCGCGTTGAAAGATACGGTTGAAAAAAAGAAGAACAGCCCAAAAGCGGCTTCGACCGGTTTGGACGACAAGCAAGTATCGCAGATCCACGAACTTCTTTTCGCCATGTTTTTTCACCTCTTCTCGCACTGCTTCGAAAGCCACCAGGTGGCGCCGCACGCCAGCCTGTTGATAAGGCAACGCACGTCACAGCTGATTGCGCAAGCATGCACGGAGCTGCAGAGCGCTGCGGAGATCCTCAGGAAGAGCGATGGGGAGTTTGCACAAGCTTTGAAAAGTGAGCGTTGGCGAAGTCGTAAATCCACAATGTAGAATGAAATGCAGTTTGTCGTAATAAAAGCGTGATGTCACAATGTACTTTATCATGTAAAGTTATTTAAGGCACTTTCATAGTACTAAGGAATATATTAGCGCCTGGTGCATAGTACCGTGATTGTGTCCCAAGCGAATTGGAATCTAATTTCCGTCGAATGCTGCTATCCCGCATTTGCACACCACTCAGCTGGTTACGCCATATTAGAATCTCGGCAAGGCAATGCCAAGCAGTGAATTATGTGACTTGCAGCGCTTTTGTTGTTCCGACAACAAAGTGCAATTTTCATCGCTTGCCCAATTTTGTTAGGACTGGTAATGTAATTTGCAGTTGCTCAACAGCGAAGTGGTTCTTTCAAGAACAACACTCGGTTGCACTTGTTGTCTGCATCATTGCAGAAACTGTTGAACGCGGTGATCGACTCGCGTGACGCAATGTGTCTCAGTAGACCGCGCCTGATTAGGGAGCAGAGATTCGCTGTAGCGTTTTCGTCCCATGCAGATTCGCTGTAGCGTTTTCGTCCCATGCAGATTCGCTGTAGCGTTTTCGTCCCATGCAGATTCGCTGTAGCGTTTTCGTCCTGTGCAGATTCGCTGCAGCGTTTTCGTCCTGTGCAGATTCGCTGTAGCGTTTTCGTCCCGTGCAGATACGCTGGTGTTTTCCTCGTGTGGTCGTCTCTTGTCCTTCTCGATCTCTTCTCTCCTGTTATGCCGCTTGGAAGACTCTCTCCCACTGCAGCAGGTCCTCACAGATATCCTGCCTCATTTGGACAAATTTAACAGGTCAGTTTGTTTGTTTTTTTCAAACTAACACACGCAACTTCCAAGTTTTGGTTTCATTTTTTTCGTTCCAAGTCCATGTTTCTGAGAAACGCGCTCGTGCTTATTTGTTCCACTGTATTGAAAAAGCACTGCCAATGATACGTCTCATTTCAAATGCTACGAAAAGGATTTTTTCCTGAAGTACACCTTGTAACAGAGCGTGCATCCTCCAAGATGTAAAATCCACCCTGACCTTAAAGGAAACAACACAGTGGTTTACTTTGTGCGTTGTTACGTGGTCGTTTTCTTTTGAAACAAGATACATGACGCGTCGTCCACCCGCCACCAAATTTTCTTCTCTTTTTCAGATAATACGTATATCTGTTTTCAAATGTGCTTTTGTTGCCAGGGCGACCTGTGACGCACCTGAAATCGCCGACTCGACTGAGCTGTCGTGGCCTGTAGATCGCAAGGAACTGAAAGACCAGACAGGTTCGCAGGACTTCCTGCATGACTGAAGGGGTCGGAAATGCTCGGTATCTTCGTAGTCGTTCTAACATGGTATAGACCAAGTGTGCCCAGCAAGTAACCAACTGCACTTTTTCGCCCATTTCACAGGCTTTCAGGTTACTCAGCTCAGCTCAGGAATCACGTAAATTGCATTCCCAATTTTGTCGATAAAACTTAAGCACAGGGGTCATAAACAGATGAACAACATTCGTTTGACTAAAATGAATTCCCGTTACACAGGTTTTAAAAAAGCCATAGAAACGATGCTGTCAAAATACTTGAATATTTCTCTCCACACCTGGTCTTTGCGAGTGTGATTCCCTCTTTCTTTGTTTCTATCCTGCATTTGCCATGATTCTCCAAAAGCTGTAGTTTCAGTCACTTAAGTGAATACAAACTTTAAAATTTAAGCTCACTAAGCCACAGATCTTATCCGGTGCGTTCGATGGCTGTGGTGCGGAAGATATGTGACCAGTTATCAAGAAATTTCGTTGATTGCTCTGAAAAGGCTGTGGAATCCTTGCATCAACTTGGCATGCGTGAGAAGGTCAGCAGTCGGCTGCAAGGGCTGACCGTTGGATTAAAATCTTCTTTGCCGCGCTGCAAAGTGGTTGCCATCGTTTTTTTAACTTGTGTTAGGATCTTGTCGGTTGCCACCTGCTTGTAATTTGAAAATTCCTCCTAAAAAACATCGAAGTGTTGTTTTCTTCCCAAACAGACAGCATGTGGACATGGATGATCGACATCGAGCGCTCTTGTGCGCTCCTCAGCGGCCGTATACTGAACGCCGTTGCTATTGGCAACGTGTGCAGCACCAGTGAGGAGCAGGACAATGCCGCTCTGCTCGCCTTGCCGATCCTCAGGAACGGACTGCAAGCGGATTACACTGCAACAAGTAAGCTGCTGGGTTTAACTGTGGCCTTCGCCTGCGACCTTCTGTAACATCGGAGTCAGAGGCGTTCAGCCGATTCGTTGCTCAACTTACCGTAGCAACCCACGCCACCAAGTGGAATAACGAACTCGGCATAACATCTGCGAAACATAATAGTTATTTGTGTCTTGATACGGTTTATTGGCAACAAGTATACGCGGTATTTTAAAAACAAGTTCCAACACAAATTTTTATTGACTACTAATTAATAATCACTTATTTCCCCAAAATCTTATCATTTTGACGTGCAAATGCCGTTTCTCACAACCACTAAGGTCTGCTCTTGACGTAGTTAGAGTTGTAGAGGTTTTACAACTGAATGAAGTTGGTTATGTTTGGTGAAGACAAAAAGCTTGACCACAGCATGAAGTACAATCACGTTTGATACAAACACGAAGGCAATCGCAACAGTGCATCAAACTGGCAATATCTTTCAAAGCTCAAAAAAAGGAAGAAAAGCGAATGGCATGAGTTATTGCAGGTCGGGATTTGCGTTGTTCGCCCCGGATATTATTGAATTTTAGTTGGAACTTGGGATTTGTCTACGTCAACCCTTTAACTGTCGTTTTTACCTTGCATTTGCAACGCGTCACCGATGACGTTGCATTGTGTGTCGTTGTTGACAGTTCACCGAATCAAGGCAGTGTTGGGATTTGTCAGAGGAAGAACAGAACCGGCTCAAGTTGACAAGCTGTTTGACGACGACCTGAAGTTTCTCGTCCACGTAGGTCTTTTCATGACGCTGCGCTTCACAGTTTGGTGCGGTCGGTTGCTAAGCAACGATGCGTTTGACGTTGCAGAAGTAGCGTTTAATGTGTCTCTTCAAACTCGATTCACATCGTTCGTATAAAGTGAATGTAGAATCGCATACTATCTGAGGACAGCTGCCCCCGCTGTTATGTTTGAAGACCGTAATGTCACAGCCTTTCGTCAACATTTTTCTGCGCTTGCTCGCATGGCTGCGGTGTTGTTCACGCATCAGTAAATTTGAATAATTCGCCCCCCAGAATGCTAGCTCTTCACGCAAGTCACCATTTCGGGCTGTTTTCAATTCATCATCACCAGTCAAGCTGTGCACTCCGCAGGTGGCGGCCGGCAGCGAATGCAACAACGCACTGAGGTTGTGGAGCAACACAATCGATTACGCGAGGAACAGAGGTAACCCGTTTACCGAAGCTGGTACCGCTTTCGGTTTTGCCGGGAAACGTCTTTCTTCCTTACGTTGCCACGCCTGCACGCTCTGAATCGTTCAACGGCGGCGTGGAATTCGCGCGTTCTACCCGTTTGTTTGTGACGCAGAGTGGAGCGGGTTGGACAGCGGGGAGGAGGACCATCTGCTGGAAGCAACGTCTAGGTGTCTGCTCGCCGCTCTGATTAAACAAACAGGAGTCGATCCCCACAGTCTCAACCTGCAGCCGGTATACCGGGCCGTCTTCAAGGTGAAGCCATTTCTTTTAGTTTCCTACGCCGTAGCATATCAATGCGGTACCCACAGCGTAAATCTGAGCAAAAACTAGTTTGAAACTATCACGTTTGATTTAATATAGCTGTGATTTGTTAACGATCTTCAATGTCTGGTGTAACTTTGAATCCTTGTCAGTAAGGGTTTCGAATTCAAACGATGCCGGGAAAAAAAGCTTCTGAAAATTCCTTGTGGCTGCAATTGAGCAATTTCAAGCAATTTGTCTGGCTGGGCATTCTCAACAGAATTTGCATCGTGCCTTTCCGTATATATGAACTACACAGTGGGGTTAACTTGAGTGTCATGAAAACCTGGATTGGTTCTTACGGCGATTAATTCAAGCGGTTCGTTCACGTTGCCAGGTTCGCTCCCACTTACTGTCGCTGAGGTCACGCAGGTCAACCCCGGGCAACGTCACCAGCGATCAAGTTCCGAGCAACGCTCAGCGAGCAAGCCCTGCTCGGGTGGGGAACGCGTCAGCTAGTGGACGAAGCGAAAAAAGTAAACAGACTTTGTTCGTGTTTACAGAAAGTCTGCGATCATGTTTTGTTTTGTTTGGTTTGACTCACCGGTTGTTTCGTCACAATGAATAACAACGCTATGCCGCTTATTTTTTTATGACGTGACTACTCGCTGCATCAACACTTTCTTGAATGGCTTGTTTCTGCATCTACTGCAACGAAAACACATGACTCACAAACCGGGGTAGCTACTCGAAATTAATCACGGGTAACTCTTTCTCGCTGCCTCCAGTTTCGGGCGACACCTTATCGACCTGAAATGATGGCATCGATGACGAAAACGTAAACCACACATCTATTTAAAGAGACAGGTTAGGAATTGAGAGTCGCCATACCCAGAGCTTCATCCTTCACTCAGTGATTTTTGCGCCTGTTCACCTGAAACCTTGCGCAGCGGTGGGAGCGTGTCGACGCTCTGCTACGTTTCGTCGACGCTCTGTTGCGTTTCGTGCGCATCACAGTGTTTTTATTTTTAACTCAACTCCTGGATTAAAAAAGGTGGTCACTGGTAAAAATACTGCAATTTATAAAATATTTGTGTAAGGGTTTAAAAAATTAAAAGATGCGGACACTTGGCGTGAAGATATATGTATATGTGTGTGTACACAATGATTGTGACAGGTACCTTCAAATACACAATGAGATAAAAAAAGGTGATTGAATGATACGAAATGCTTGTAACGGATGTTTGCAAAGATTACGGAGTAATCAACGATCAACATTAGTCGTTGCATTTGAAAGAAAACACTGTTGTTTGTGAAAAATTCGAAAATCATTGCAATGGTCATTTTATTGCAAAATAAGGTGAATAACGTAAAAAGTCTGATAAGTATGAGTCATCAGAACTTGGAAGCTTACCTTCATCTAAAGATTTTTATGCGAGTTTGAATGAGTGGAAAGTCCTATGTCCATGCAGGCATCCTCCCATATGTTTTATTTTCTACACATCGACAGAGTTCCGTTTCTTTTCTCAACTAAGTTCAGGACGGCGTGAGGTCAAAGATACCGACACAGAAAACGAAAGCGATCAAGGTTCATAGTAAAATCAAAATTTCTGGGGCGTGCTTCACGTTAAAATCGCGTGGTGATGATGATATGTTTGTTTTCTATGCTTCGTGTTTTGTTATTCATCCGTTGTTCTTTTGGTTAATGAGTTTTTATAAAAAAATTTCGCGTTTCTGTCGTATTGAGGAAAATAATTATTTTTGATGCGCTTATTGTAAATCGCCTTGTCCGAATCAATACTTTTACGACGAAAGCAAGTTTGTGTCTGATTCCTCCGCTGAACAAGTATCTTGTTGGACAGCTTTCTTGCGTCCTTCAAACCAGCAAAAGTAGCGTGCCGTCACACTCACCAGCATGCACGTGCATTGCAGACGAGGGAAGTGCTCTCGACTGGTATTCTCGGTTGTGCTGGTCGGTGATCGAGAGGTCGGTCTTCCTCCTGGCCGCAGTCGCCCCCGCCATGTTGACTGATCAACGCGATGACACAAGCAGCGACGTGGTCAGTTCAGGTCAGCAAAAAATCTCGCGCGTGCACTGCGTTGAACGTTTGGCACCCGGCTTCATCACAGCGGGTGCGTGTTTCCCACTCACCCTTGGGGATGATTTGCGGTCGGCCATGCTGTAGATTGGGAATTACGTTGCTTGATAAACCGTTTTTTTGTGGCCATACATAACCGCTTTCTCTTTTCTGGTCATGCATGAGCACTTTGGGTTAGGCCACACTACTGCTTTATATATGGGTTTGCATTTGTGATTTAATGTTTCGAGCATTCTCAGTGCGTGATTTCAAGCAGTATTCGGTGCTCTACACATGCTTCTTCTCTTTCACTGTACCAATTTATTCCCAAGTCTTCTCTAGGAATACACGGCGGTGCATTCCACCGCTGCCAGCTTGAGTTACTACTTGTTCCCTGCACAGGCCGCAGCTCTACCTCATCTCCCAGTCACACCCAGCTTCCCACCCCCACCGACCCGAGCACACCCAGCAGGCACTCGACCGCTGGCTCCGACGAACATCTACCACCATCCTCCAACCGAACCACTGCTAAGGAAGGTGGGGAGGGAGCGCTTGATGTTGCCGTAGATCAGTTGCTGAGCGCAGTTCGTCGAAAGTTTTGTGCATTGCATTGCTTCTGTTTATTAGCTGAGCCATATCAAACGATAGATCAATTAATCAATCGAAATAAGGATCGTTTCAAGTTATTGCGGAAAGATCAGTGAAGCTTTTTTTTGCGCTTTAGTTTCGAAATTAGTTGACTTTTTTTCGACATCCTCATCGGAGTACATTTCGCATTTGAAGGTCGCGGACCTTCGCCCAACAACAGCAGACAACAGAGCGCAATGGAGCTGAGCGTTGAACTGTCCGATTCGAACTTGTGCGGAAGGTACGGTTCAGACGTAGGGCTGTGGCCTCTTTGCGCTTACAAATAGCTGTTTAATTTATTGGCGGTTCGACAAAAGACTTTGTTCGTATAACGACGTGACTTGCTTTGTGAAGATGTTTCAAACGCGAGTCTTTCTAAAGCTTTTACGTCACGCAGCATTTGCCTGGCCGTCATCGGCTTCTGCTGTCCAGAGGTAAGTGAAGACGTCACTGTGACGCCACGCTCGCAGACGTTCCTCTTCGATCAGGAACGCTCGTGGTCGTACAAGAGTCTGGCGAAGGCGATCGACTTGCAGCAGCACCGAGCGAAGGTAAGGGCCCGTCACCGTAGTATGTCTAATATTACACACATGACATTTTCCTGTATCTGAATATCGTGCACGCACTGTGGTGTGAGATGGGTAAAGTTGACAAACGTTGTATGAGGGTATGCTCCACAGTTGGCGTTGTCATAATCAGAAGGTCGATATCAGATGATCTGCTGTGGATTGCTGCCTGACATTGACCAGGTGCTTTGGTCAAACGCTCTCGATCGTGATCGTGCATTGACTGCGCGCATCATGCGCATCTCGAAGCTAGTTACTGAACATTTGCGGTTTCTACAAAAGACTGACTTTTCTACATTAACAAATCAACGAGCAACCTGTGCGCTCTTCTCTCGTCTCCCAACAGTCCATCTCGTGTTTGTGGGTTGTAGCACACCGCTGAAATGTCTGCCGTGATTACATGGATCTTGACCAGCCCCCGGGGGTTGGCTGTGGAGATTTCCGGCAACGTGTCATGATGTGTTTCGATGCCCATGACGTATCAAATCTTCAACTACGTCACTGCACGAAGCGATTGTTTGTGTGAAAAAACACCTTGAGTTTTTATCAAAAACTAGCCTCGTTCGTTTTCTTGGCTGAGACGTAGTTTTATATAGAAAACGGAGATTTTTTTCTTCCAATGCGTAGTTTCAGTAAAACATGGTAGTAAAAATTCTAAGTGTTTCTCAGCAAGAGACTTAGAATTTTTTAGCCGTACCTTGCACACAGCATTTTATCAGGATGCAATTACCGACTTGTCTAAACAGCTTCGCCTCGCGATCAAAAACTAATGTGTTGTTTTCCAGGAACGCATTGTTGCCTTGAAAGAGATCTCGCGTCTGTTGCAATCTTACTCTGACCCGGAGAGCAAGTTCCCTCGTCTGCTGCCCTCTGTTTACTTCCAGCTAATGGTTGGCTGTTTCGGTCTGGTCGCTATCCACCCTGTGACCAAGGAACACATGGCTACTGGGTGGGTGTCAGTTGTTGCACGCCTTGTCTGTTCAATTCTTTGTTTGCTGACTAGATTTGGTTTTCTCTATTGGAAAGTCCCACTGTGCGAAAATTAATCTATGAAATAATATAAACGTGCAATTGAAACAAATTCAAAGCATGAGATGCGAACCGTTTATTCATTTTTATTGGAAAAGAAGATGAAATAGCGGTTCATTTAACAAAACAAAAGAATGAACTATTTTTCGAAGCTCAAGGTGAGTTGTTCTACTCGTCCAGATCCCTCCCTCGCTCTGACCACGGCGTGACGTCAGCGAGCAGCGAAGACCAGCTCGAGATTCGGAGATTGATGAACGTCATCCGTGACGTGCTCTACAATAATTTAACTGTCAGCAACTTGTCTGTTCATTCGGGTCAGTCGCCATTTAAGGTTTAAGCAAACTGTCTCTATGTCGGACCTACTTCCTTGCGTCTGGTTGTAATTTGTGTGCAAACACGGTTTGCTGCTAAATAGCAGAGTGTCGTTTTAAATTTCAAATAAGCTTGTGAGCAGTGAGTTGCACGGTAGTATGACGTTTGCACCGTCTGCAAAATCACAAAATAAAGTTTGTTTTACTGCAGCGTCTCGCGTGGAAATACCTTGTCACTTCGCTCAGGTCGCTATGTATACGCAGCAGCATGTTTTCCTTTTGAATCCGTGTGAGAATATTTGGTTGAAGCAACCATTGAATCGGTCAGTTTTGGCTGCAGCGCCAGTCGGAACGCTCGACACAGATGCTATTCTCTTTGTTTCTCTTTTCAAGAAAGTTACTTGTATCAGCAATCTCGCAGATGCCCCACGAATCCACCACCTTCATCCATTTTCAGATTGGAAACAACTACGTCTATTGGTCACCTCCCTTTTTGCCCTTGCCACCCTCCCGTACCACGCCGATGACGTGTTGCGCATCAACAGCCATGCGCTACAGGCGCTTGTACACCTGTGTGACGCCGGAAGGACCCTCGGGTTCGGCAAGGCGTCCATTCCTGAGATCTTGGGCGGTCCAACCGCCATGCCCCGAAAGATGGTGGGGGTCGTCAGGCTTGTTGCTGGGAAGCTGTTCCGCTCGATCGCCGCTTCGGTGAGGTACGGAAAGGAGCTCATTCGATCTTTCTGATTCAAGGACGGGCAACCTATTTACTGCCACGGGCAGCAAAATAACTCAATTTTATCTTAAAATTGTACCTTTATCTTCCAAAGCGAAGAATATGTCAAGGAGCGAGAGAGATTTCTCTTGGCTTACTGTCTGCCTGTCATGGAGTTTCGTTATAACGCGATGTTGCGTTTCAACTTGGGTAACGAAAATTTTGATGCATACCATATTAAATGTTGACGCTGGCCGCAAGTCCCTCACCCCTGTTGTAATTGGTTTTACATTTGTAGGCTTGTGGTTCAGGTTTAAAATAGTTTCCCTTTCCGGTGTTCACGGTGACTAGTTTTGTGCGGGGATTTTCTCACTAGTGACGGTTCTTTTACTGAAACACAGCAAACATGCTTGTTGTCCAGAAAGACTTGACACAATCGACCAGCGTTGCTAACCGCTATTTTACAACCTGCCGAGTGTGACTACGTTGTGCTGTAAAAAATTGCAAAGCAAAAAATATTTTGTGTAGAGAGTTTTGTTTCATCTGTTGTAAGTTTTCATTATGCTCATTATTTTACTTGCTGCGTAATAGGAACGATATTTGAAGAAGCAACTGTAACGTCCTTTTCAGCCTGTACGTGGACAAGATCGACCAAACCATTTTGACCTCAATCGTTGAAGTTCTTCAGTCGCTAATCCAGAACGTTTTCAAGTCGCTAGGTGGCGACCCTGCATTATTTTTCTCGGATTATGACGAAACGGCTGATCTCTGTGTGGCCCGCAAGTCAACTTCCTCAAGGTTAGATTTCATCAGCTAGTGTCGCGTTAATGTCTGGAATGACTATAATTTCCTTGCATCAATTACATCGGTTGGAACCAAAACAAATCGCGTGGTATCTAAATGTAATTGAGTCAACGTCTTGGCAGTAGGATGAGCAATCGAAAAGAATGGCTCGTGTAGGTTCAGTGCCAGAAGCTAAACTGGATTTCTGCGGAAGTTTTTTTCATAAACCATCCTGGGACGCCATTACTGTTTTTTTTCAAATCAGTGCTATTATTTTTTGTGTGCTTGTTTTTCGATTGTGTTATTCTAACGGTGGAAACTTTTTTGTTGTTGATATTTATTTATGCAAATCCGTACCTCAGCAAAATTACTTTTTGCATAGAATGAAATGATTCGATTCACATTATTGCCAAATCATGCCTTCAAGTAATTCGTATATTGTTCAAAATCGCTTTTCAGCCTTTCATAAAAGCAGGTTTTTTAATGTCTGTTTCGTGCTTCGCCTTCAGTTCTAATTCCGTGACTAAACCAGACAGGCAAGTTTGACTGTTGCTCGTTTCAATGCTCTGTATAGTTTTCGAGCAAACAACCATCTTTTGTCAGAAGCTTTTATAAGATAAGACGAAATGCGTTTTTCAAGGCAAGTGGAAAATCGAAAAAGTCACAAAAAGGCGCTTTTCCGTCATTACAATATTCGAAAAAAACACATATTGCCTCGTGGTATAATCGCACCCCCAAATCTGTAAATGATCTAGTCGTTTCGTCTGGTTAGCGTTTTTCAAACGAATTTATCTAACACTTTTATTGACGAGTCGTACAATGTGATTCAGTTGTAACCAGGGCGGTGGAGCCTGAATTCAAGTTTCAGGCTCTGGTTCCGGCTCCGGCTCAACATCTAAAAGTTTTTAGATCCCGATCCTAAAAGTTGTGGCCAATTGAAAACTGAAAACCACTGCATTATAGGTAAAACGCGCTTGCCCCACAAACTGGTGTTGTGGAACCGGAATCCAAATTTCAGGCTCTTGGCTTTGGAAAATGTAACATGGCGCTTTCCACGGCCAGCGGCATACAGCATCAGTGCCGATAGAACCACCTACTCTCGCACAGATCACCAAACGAAATCTCAGAAAGATCACTTGAATCCACCCTGGGTGACAACCTGGTCTTCGTTCGCCTGCTGCTCTCTACCGACACCATGTGCAAGATGTTCGCCTCCTGGCCTTGGGTGAAGATGTTGTTGGGCATCGCCGGGCAAGTCACCAGTGCCGGTGGGTTCGAAAACCATGTCTACGAGGTCGATTGTTGTTTCGTAATTTGTTCCAGTCCCGTCGCCACGGGAGGAGGGGGGTTTGGTGGACTTAGCTCCCCAAACAAAGCTCCAAGCCCCACCAAATTGAAATATGACACATTATAAATCAGTGGATTTTTTGTCAAATTTTAATGTCAAGCCCCCCCCCCTACACGAACGTAAAGCCCCCTATTGACGACTTTTCGGCGACGGTTCTGATTTGTTCCATATCCATCCTTTCAGCCAACGCTGCTCAACCGAGATAAATGCAACCGTACTGGTGCGTGCTGCTTGACTAACAGTTCGTGCTCATACCGGAAGTCGCGTATAAGCGAATGAATAAAAATAAACTGACCGTCAAAGCAGCTTCAGATTGGAATGCTTAGATGCATTGCGAAAATGCAAAACTGCTTAAATTGCATTGTTGTCGCTGCCTGAGAACATTACAAACGGTCGTGTGTCAATCTCAAATGCATTATCTGTTAGCTCTAACAATATTGTGGTTCTCAATAATGTAGCAGTACTGCATTGTGTCTAAAAATGCCGCGATTTCATGCTTTGTTCGTGGAGTGCGTGGCAGTTTTTCAGTTTATTACAAGATTTCACATCGCATCGTTGATTTCGTTCTTTCAAGAGATAATTTTCCTGTTAAAGAATGAACGCAACAGGGGTAGAAGTTTGTCCTGTGTGTCCTTAGCTAACGAGCCCCAGCAGTCAAGTCGGCTACCTCCAGAGCTTGCATTTGTTCCCAAACCCGCCCGAGCAAATGTAAGCTCCCGGTCTCAATCCCTTCATTCAAGAACATAGCTCCCTGTGGCAGGGGTGGTGAACTCTACACGAAACCAAGACACGTGTTTTCTGTTGAATGCGAATCGTCACAAATCGAGAACTTGAGACGTCGCTGATTGAAAAAAAGCGAACTGAAATTGCCGCTGGCGGCGTAGATAGAATTTAGAAGTGGTCGCGAACCTTTTTCCCCGAGCAGATTAATGTACGTTCGTGTATGATTCCTTCTACAGCTTGCTAACCCGGATGTGCTTCTGCAGGTCTGCCCGTCGTGAAAAGCGCCCGCACCCGGCTGCTCGCTCTGCACCTGTTGTCGGCCGTTATTCCAGCCACCTCTGAAGACGAAGTGCCAAAGTAAGAATTCATTCACTGCATCGTGTCCTTTTTGATATAAGACACCGTGACCTTGTCGGTTGCAGATGTATGATGAGTGACAGCAAATGAGCTGATAGCGTTTCACGAAAACGCCGCCTCGATAATTGTCTTTATCTACTTCGTTGTGCATAGAGGTGATAATCAGCTGGTTCTTTACAGACAACGTTTTGTTTTTTCTTTTTTTGCCAAAGCTCTTCTGCCGACGTTTCCAAACACATTGCTTTAATCAAAGAACGATCGCATCATTTGAATTGCATTCTATTTTCTTGATCTCAGCATCGTTTGTTTCCAACGCGTCATAATGACCCCCGAAAGAAGTTAAAACGCATAACTACGCTACTGTAAACTGCTGCTTCTTTGCTGCTGCAGCTTACAGATGTTTTTTTTTTTGTCAAAACGTAGAGAATGTGTCCAGCAAGTCGTTTCAAAGTTGCTACGCATGATTGCACAAGCCCACTGGATGTCGCTGCCGGCCAGCGAGCGTGAAGTTTGCTCCAGCGAGATTAGACAGAACAGATCAGTGGAACCCGTGCCCGAAAAACAGGTTTGCAATTGAAACTTACACCAGAACTGCACTGCGCATTTGGTATGACCCTTATCAAAACAAACTTCAATCTTTCTAGCATTTAAATTTAAAAAAATAAAAAAATAAATGGGTGCACTGCACTTTGCAAAAACAAATAACTCGAAATGCAGCTTGATTCGTTGCCGTTTTCATCACTTGATATTTTTACCAGTGGTTCCGATAATGTTCTTGTTATCGACGCGCGTTGTCATCGTTTCGCAGTGGTCTGTAATGCGCCGCGCAAGTTGACATCCCAGGTTCAAACAGCGTTAACTTTCGTTTGCAAAAGGGTTGCTACTTTACGGAGGCTTGCACCGCCAAACACTCTGACGTCACCGACGCGTGTGTTTCCAGACAGTCGGAGCTGCTGGTGCGAATGCAAACAGCGAAACGGACGACGCTTTCGAAGACGAGCTGTCCTTCGTCAACAACTTCTCGTTCGACCCTGAGAAATGCGTGTGCACGTCGATCAGATCGAACCACTCCCTTGTCCACTGCAGTGGTGGCCGGGGATACGGGATGGCCGCGCATGACGTGTCGGGCGGATGCTATCGTTGGAAGGTGGGGGTGGTTGGAAACAGTTACCTGTGTTATGATTTTCAAATGCGGAGTTTTTTTGTAAAACTATGTGGATGAATACTATAGAACAGGGGTCACCAACCTTTATGTAACTGAAAGCAACTTCTTGGGTACCAATTACCGCTAAGGGCTACTAGCTTGATACACACTTCTGAAATAAAAAATTTGCTCAATTTACCTTTAAGTTATCATTTAATGATGTTAATCTATGTGACGATACTCATCATCTTAATGCTATTTGCAAAACAGGGCCGCGGGCGACCAACGTGGTCCTTGCAGGCGGCCTGGTGCCCGCGGGCACCGTGTTGGTGACCCCTGCTATAGAAGTTGTTAAGATGCCTCTCCTCCCATGTTTTTCAATTACTGGTTTCCACTTATATTGACAGTTTTTCAATTGTCGATCCAAATTTAAAAAAAAGCTTGTTATGAGAAGTTACAGCACTGTGGTCAAACGAATGTCAGGGATATGTTACTGTTCCCTTGTTTTCAAGGAACAATACTGCGCCCTATAAGCATTTCAAGCAATTGTCATGTTTCATACCTGACTTGTACTCCCTCGGTTTGCAGCCTCGGCTCAACTTGCTGTAGTTGCCACCTATAGATAAAAGCAAAGTTGATGAAGACTTGCCTCGTCTCAATTTTTGCGTTATTATTTGCGCTTCTTGATTTAAAGTTAGATCTTGTGGCAAGTTTGATGTGATGGAAATAAAGGCCGCTATTTGTGTGTCTGTGCTGGTGATACGGTCGCGGTTTCGTGCGTCGCTTTCTTTCAGACTGAAGTGCGCTCGCTGCCAACGCAGTTCTTGCCCAGGGCTGTGGGAAATCCGATCAACGATATTGTTACTGTATTTTGCAGTATACGGTTGTGAATGAAGTGCCAGGCAACGAAGGAACTTGCGTCGGCGTTTCACGCTTTCCTGTCGTAGACTTCAGCCACAGGACAACATCAGACATGTGGCTTTACAGGGCCTACAGGTAAAAGATACACAGTTCCTTTTGTTGTATGAAGGTCTTTACCTAAAATGCATGCGTACCGTTTGACCGCAGCCATGATTTTGGGCCGTGAACAACAGTAAAAAAATTTTGTATCGTTTCCTCAGAGTGGTATAAACGAATATAACTCCGCAATACGTCGTGTAGCTTCCGTTTCTAAAAAAACAAGTTTCAAAACAAGATCATCACTTTTTTTTATTTCATTTTATTTTGGTGACGGCAGTTGGCGGCAGACCGAAGCCTGAAATTTATTTCTTGCCCGGGCGGTTGAGGTGAACGCTCTTGCTCAATAAGGAGCGTTACGGTGATTTAACCAGTGGCCCAGGATCGAACACCCAACCTTCCAATTGAGAGGCGGACACTACCATTTAGCTATCGCCGCCCATCATCACTTCACTCACTGCTTCATTAACCAGCACGCGTTTAGTCGCTAAAAACCGCGAGCAAGGCGTAGCAAATGCTCTTTACGCCGCTTTTCGGCGATCCTGAATTCGCGTCATAATGGACGACTTTTGCGAAAACCGCTTAAGAAACGCTCAAGATCTCAACCGACGTTCTCTATAATCCTGTCCACAACAGAATGTGAAGCACTTTTATCCCCTGGAAAGTGAGAGCACATAAAAGCAACTTCAAGTTTTTAGCCTGCTCGAAATCATTGCAATCATTTGCAAGTCACGTCTTTTCATTTAATGCAGCGGGAACCTGTACCACAGTGGAGAGTATTCGCAGCAGCTTCCTCGCTACAGCAAAGGCGACGTGGTCACGTGTCTGATGGACGCCAACAACCGGACGCTGAGCTTCGGCTTGAACGGCAACCGGCCGGAAGTGGCGTTTCGTGACGTGGACACGACGCGAGAACTGTACCCGTGCGTCATGTTCTACAGCAGCAGCACCTGCGAGGAAGTGAAGATATCGGACTTCCAGGCAAGACTACGGTTTGCATTTGTGCCGTTGTGACTCAGCCTTCGACCGCATGGTCGTTCTGACCACTAAGCTTGAGCCGAAGCGGTCTTTTCGCGCCCATGTCAAACTGGATCTTGTTTTTCAAATACGTCTTTCTGTGTTCCGAACTAAACAGTGCCGTTCTTTCTGCACAGTGCCTGGGGAACGTTCAGAGCCTGTCGTGCGGCGACCCTGTGTGCGCGCCTGAGCACGCCACCGTCTCGCAAGCTGCCGTCCAACTCTTGCAAGACCTCACCGCAACTCCAGACTTCTATTGGCACGAAACCGTCACGGCTGAGGTCATCGACGGGTTGCGTCATCTCCCGAAGTTATTTGGAATTGAGCAGGATGTTCAAGGATGCGTGAAGTCGCAAACTCCAGACAACGTCAGGAAAAGTAATTCCTCAAAGTTTTATCACAGAAAAAATATTCTCTCAAAATATTATCACAGAAAAAAAGATCCTCTCAAATTTGTATCACAGGAAAAAGGTTCTCTCAAATTTATATCACAGAAAAAAGGTTCTCTCAAATTTATATCACAGAAAAAATGATTTTCTCAAATTTATGTCAATAATTATCTCAAATTTATATCACAGAAAAATAATTCTCTCGAATTTATATTACAGATAAAATAATTCTATCAAATTTGTTTTACCTTGCTGTGGTTACTCCAGTGCAACAGTCAAACTGACGTTGGCAATATGCGTGGTAGAGGTTGTCTACTGCGCACAATACCATGAAGTTCGGCTTTTGCGTAAGTTTGTCGGGTTATGTTGCATTCAACTTCCGTTAAATCACGCTATGAAATGAACCGAGGAAAAATCAAAGATGAAATGAACAGCGCTGCTTCGTTTTCTTGTGGCGTTTGTCTGCAGTGGCATTGGCGTTCTCACATTGTAGTTCTACCTGAATAACGCGTATTTTTTCGGGTGTTTTTTCATTCTCGGTTCGGAAAAATCCTTGAAATATGTTAAGAAAGGACTCGTTCTAATCACTAGAGGCACTATCCAACCTCTGTGTGAAAGAAACTCCGGGTTTTTGTTTTGTGATTATTTCGTTCGCTCTTAATTGTAAGATAGGCATCCACTGTAAGACATCCAGCACTTGCTGTGCAGCCAACCAAAACATGCCGTGCAGCCAACCAAAACATGCTGTGCAGTCAACCAAAACATGCTGTGCAGTCAACCAGAATTGCTGCACAGTCGGCCAAAACATGCTGTGCAGTCAACCTGTTTTCCAGCAGATCTGGAAGAGAGCAAAGAGGCGAGAGAGATCCTAACCTGGAAAACTTTCCCGGCCCTGGCCCTCCTGGCCAGTGTGGACACGGGCCTGCGTCTGGGCAGCAGGTGCAAGTTGGTGCGATCGTCCAGGACCGGAGTTGTCCTGGGAATGACCCACGACCACAAGCTGCGCGTGCAATGGGACGACCCGAGCGATGTAAGTTCGTTTGTCGCTTGACCTTTGTCTTATTGCAAGTCTGTTCTGTTGCCTTGATGAAACTCACCGCTTCTCAATGAGCAAAGATACCGTATTTTCGGGACCATAAGGCATTAAATGAAGCAAAACTTAGACAAGTAAAACTGTATTCAACTCTTTCACAAAAACTCCCGAGTGCCGGAGTCGCCACTGGGAGTTTAATCTGTCATTACATATGAGGGAGTTTAATCTGTCACACATGCCTAATCCACTAGACACGAATAAAATATAAATTGTGTGCGTGTTTGATTCGGTGTGCGCCAATATAGTCTGGAGCACCGCGGAGTATAGGATCTGTGGCATGTGCTTGCAACTCTCGGATGCTGTTCATTGCAATTGTTGTTGGTTTATTACGCAACACGATAGTCTGTTTACCAAAAAAATCGTAACTAGCAATTAAATAAATAGCACCGTTTACCACATAAAATTGGTTCAAGATGAGAAAGCACAACCAGATTCACACATTAGGCGCACTGTATTGTAAAGCGCACTTTCGATTTTTGAGCAAAGTAAGACATTTTAAGTGCGCCTTATGGTCCGAAATTACGGTATGTGGTTGGCGTTTCAACAACGCACGGCCAAACAGCGAAGCGGTTTCTACGGACTTTTCGCGAAAGTTGGAGGCGGAAGCGTAAACTTTCAGCCAAACTCGACTGTTTCGGCGGCGCATTCCAAGTTCAATTTTCCATTCCAATATGCCGCGCTTTCGCAGTTACCCAGTAGAAGTGTTTTTGTTATTATCAGCAGTCTTGCCCTATGAGCACTTTTCCAAGTTTCCCAACAGGGTTTGCAAAGTTTCTGAAATACAATATTGCTTCGCTTTGCACGTAGATTCCCACCTCAGACTGCACTATGACGTCAGTCGAAGCCATCCGGACTCCTATTTCCCACATGGGTGATTTCCCTTTGTTGAGCGCCGAAGTTCTGGAAAGTCTGTGTCTTCTGTCCGGCATTTCCGACTTCGATGAAGAGGATGAAACAGAAATACCAGTAAGAACTTCTTACAACTGATCCCAGTTTTAACTTGTTTCAATGTGGAACCAGACCCGTAGCCACGGGGGGCATTCGGGGACAGTGTCCACCAATATTTTGTGCCCCAAAAACTGTTGTTCCCAGAAAAATTTGTTTTAAACATACAATGAAAACAAAAATCTTTCCCCCCCTAAAATGTATTTTCCTCCTCCAAACCTTGAAAGCTGGCTACGGGACAGTGCGGAAACCTAACTCCATCTTAAAAACGACCCCATTGCAAAAGTTGAGCCCCAAATCCTCTCCGGCCGCCAATACCTTGGCGGGGTTTTTCTTTTGGAGATATATTAGAATCCCACGTTGATCCAAAGCAGTGATTCTCGACGTGGTCCAGGTGGACCACCGGTGGTCCACAGTGTTCCATAAATCTTTGTTGAAATGTTCCCTGACCTGTGTGCAACACAGTTTCGACTAATTGTTAATGAGGCGTCACCATAACAAAGTGGTCCATCGGATATTTTTTCAAAAGATGTCCCATGGGCCAAAAAAGGTTGAGAGCCACTGGTCTAAAGTCTGTTGGCTCATTCTCCTACGAAGGAGAAACAGCGTCATCGTCCTCATTGACTCACGGAGGTCTCAGAGCATTGACAGGCGGCACAGGGGTTAAGCGCCACTGCATGCGCGTCCGTGCTCCTTGACATTAAACGTCGAAACGAGAACCTTTGAATTTTAGTGACAGAAAACTTCTGATCAAACGCTGGCGATCGAGTCACCCACCGTGAAGTGATGTGTGTTATAAAACGTTTGCTGAGGCTGACGGCGCTTGTTGTGAACAGAAAGATGAAATCGAAAAAGAGCTGGACGCCGACATTGCGAACGTGATGGACGCCGAGTACGGTCGTCATAGCAACGATGCAGCGGGCGCAACCTCCCGCCAAGACGAATCGCGAGACGCTGGGATGACGTCGGAAGTAAAGGAACCGTCAAGCACAATTTTCGATTACAAAGAAACCAATGAGAGTGAGAGGATACGTTGTTGCTGAGCATCGCTGTGTGTTTTGGTGATGTTTTGCTCAGAAACATTTTTTCTGCGCCAGAGAAGGACGAAAGTGCACCTGCACACTTTGATATGGCAGCAAAACAAAAAATCCAGCAATCCACAACTTACGAAAGTTTCCCCAGGAACATGATATCAATCAGCTGCATTTTCCAAATCGCTTGAAATTTTCAGGTTTAGGTGATAGTTGTTGTTGCCTGGCTTCCTTCATCTCAGCAAGATTTTCTACATTTGGGATTTTGTATTGTCAGAAGTTCATAATCTACGAGTAGAATTATAATTTTTCTGGAAAAGCGCAACCCACACCCTACCATAGAATGAAAAATCCAAAGATTCTATAACAATTTTGGCCAAATCTAGAAAAACAGTGCTATGCACGTTGAACGCCACCCATTAGCAGTGTTTTTTTAAGGTTTTGAAAAGGGTGTCGTGGTGGAGCTTTAGGGTGTCAACACCATTTTCCCTTCTATTTTTGATACTTTTAACTGAGTTTCGCAAAAACGCAAGTTTCCTCCCAAATATGCTAATTATGTGAATACGGCATTCGTTTTTGGCAAACAAACCAAAGACAATTTTATATGTAGAAAGGTTCAATGCAGGTCTACATACTCATTCATTCACTCATTTTCGTGCCCGCTTTTCCTCTGGGGACTCGCGCGGGCAGCAGCCCTAAGAGGACCCGAAATACCTCACGATCAACAGAAATTTCAGATATTTCTGCTGGCTTCCACACCTACACGGGACCAAGCGAGGTTGCAGATGTAGTCACGCCATGTGGCCCTTGGGCGACCTCTGGGCCGCTTCCCCGTGGGTGTCGACTGTATCCCGAAGGACTTCATTCTTTCCTGGGACATTCTGGATACATGGCCCAACTAACATAGCTGGGATCTGTCAATTTGGAAAGTAGCTTGACATCCTGGCTTTTACGCATTCCAGACCTGTGCTCTTCGTCACGAAGTGTCACACCGGGAACTCTTCGCAAACTTTCCATCTCTGCCGTTTGTTCTTTTGACAGTATTTTTTCATTTGTCACCTAAGATTCATGACGACAGGTGAGGCTCGGAAGAAAGACCGATTTAAAAACTGAAAGCTTTGCGGTGTTTGAAAGCTCCCGTTTTGTCGCCACAGAGCGATAAAGCTCACGCAGAACTGCGCTTGCTTCACTAATCCGTGTATCAAACCCTTTGTTCGTATTTTCGTCACGAGTGCATACCACGCCAAGGTACTTGAACGTCTCCACCTGCTGCAGTGTATTTTCGCTCACTTGCAGAAAACACTGCCTTCGGTGTCTTGAGAGACAAAATACAACGATCTTTTTAGTGCTGATTTTCGTTCCTGCTTGGTCGCATGCAGCAGAAAATCGACCTAATGTCTGCTGAAAGCCCTGTTGAGAAGATCCATCCATGCATGCAGTACCAATTCTTCCGCAAAAAGCTATTGGTTAATCCTGCAGTTCCCAACAGTGACACCCATAACGACGCGCCTGTGACTGTCTATCATCCAATTCAAAAACACCAGGGCTCTCCAAAGTTTTTGGGAGAGGACCACATAAGCTATCGCACGACTGTTCGAGGTAGGCCTACGGACTCTTGCATAATGTGTATTTTTGGCATAGGTTCCATCTACCAAAACAACACATTTTTCGTAAATACATTATTTTTCATTATTGGCAAAATGTATTTTGCGTCCGGGTGAAATGGCTTCGCAGGGCGGATTTGGCCCGCGGGCCGCAGTGTGGAGAATCCTGATATAGACTACGAAGAGGAGTGGTGACAGCACACAACATTGTCGGAGTCCAACACCAACGGTGAATCGTCGTGATTTAACTCCGTCATCGACACGGACACAATCTTCTGAGCAGGAACACAGTTACTTGACGGCCAGCAGGAGGCACCCGCCAACACCGTCCTCCCACAACCCCCAAAGCTTTTCATGAGGAACCCAACCACATACTTCTCCGAGGTCGACTGAACATGTGTATACGCTTTTGGAATGCTCCCAGGATTTCTCGAAAATTTGTTGGAGAGTAGAAATTTGGTCTGCAGTGCTACGGCCGCAACAAGAACCGCACTGGATATCATCCAGCTTTGGTTCAATTATTTTTGCCAAATCTTGGCATACACTCTTTCTGGGAGACTAAGCATAGAGATGCCGCGGTAGTTGGTTCATTCACTCCTCTCTCCTTTTGTGTGCATGGGCATGATCAATTTGCCAATCTTTCGGTGCCCTTGCAAAACGCCATGACACTTGACGCACACGAATCAGCCGAACCACCTGGTGTTCTAAGTTCCCCTAATTCACTATCAAACTTTTCGCAATTAGCTTTAAGCTCGGATTTAGCAGCGGCATCAGAGAGCTTATTGATGCACGATTCTGCGGAAGCTTTCATCTGTGCAAAGTTAAAACACCCCGCCTCAAAAAACGTTGCTCAGTTCTGTCAGGCGAGGTGGCAATGTTGACAAAGGAAAGCAGCATGTTGAAATTTTTGTTTTCATAAGTCGCAGCAAAGCAACGCACATTGCATCATTTTTATTTTCTGACAGCTGCTTCAGTTCGATCCAAAAAGCCAAAATCTCACACCTTGCTCCCACTGTTGCCTCACTCGACAACCACCTTCTTTTCCATGCGCGCTGCAGCTGCCGACCTTTTGTCTTCATTGTAGTCTGATGCATCGCCAGGCAAGCCGATCGCAACGGTGAAACAGTAAAGCTCTTCCATAATTGCATTACAGTGCTTTCGCAGTTTCGTACACCATGCTGTACAAATCTGCGGCAGTGCAGTAAGTGGTCGAAGAGAGGCGGTGCACATGACAATGCTCAGCTACTAAACTTACAGTTTTCGCTTCCAATTTCTGTTCCAGAAAATTGTGCCGGCCAAGAAAATTGCAGCCGTTTGTTGCAATAGCGACGTGCAAGAAAACATGCTTTCCCCAAGTCGTTTTACTTCAAGGCAAAACCGTATCTTGGCTTTCAAAATTTAGGGCGTCATTGGAAAAATTTAGGGTGTCATTTTGACACTCAAAGACGGCTTACAAAAAACACAGCATTAGTTCAACTTGCATAACCTTTGTTTCAGGTTATGCAGCGTTCCCGAACTAGCTGCGGATATAAAACACAACGGATATATCCAAGCCGAAGTTTTTCATGTAAATTCTTCTAGTTGTCTGTGTCTGCCCTTGCTCCATTTCCACTATTAGCAAATTTTGAGAGAATTTTTTTTCAAAATGCGCCTTCGTCTGAACCATAATGTTGAAATGGTTGCAGATGTGGCCAGAGTCATGAAGTGTGTCAAGTCTTGAAATATAAGCAAACCCGGTCTTCGCATATTACTATATTCGTTCCCACACAATCACATTTTCATAGCCCAACACTTCCGGTTGGTTAGAAAACGCCCAACAACGGTCTTTCCAGGCATTCTAACCCCAGCTTCTCTTGCAGAAGACATAGACGAATGGTGGGAGATATGCAGCGGCGTGATCCAGTCATCTGCTCTGTCTGCTCTTGAGAACATTCTGGCAAGCAGCAGGTTGGTTGCCAAGAAACCATTGTACGGTGTGTCAGCCGCAAACGATGAAAGGTCTTTGCTTGGCTGTTGCTTTGCGCTAGCGCGCTTCTGAAAATTGTCATTCGACATTTTTGAAAGAAAAGTAAGTCTGTGAATGTTCCTCCCACACCAGGTACACTGAGATTGCTCTGGCCTCGAAAACAGATCCAGAAGAAAATGTTAAAATATCTCGGAAAGATGTTTCGCCGCAGAACGCGAAGTCGAGCACTGATCAGAAAACGGACAACGACCAGGTATGCTTGCAATGCAGGTTGCGGCCAGGCATGGGGGCGTTCGGGGGCAGTTCGCCCCAAATTTATTTTGTGCTCTCCCGAATTTTGTTGTGCCCGGAAATTTGTGTATGCAGTTTGTTTCAAACAAATAACAAAAACAAATATATTACCCCCTACGAATGTCTTTCCCCCCAATCGTTATAACCTGACTGCAGGCCTGATTTTGCCGAGGTGCTCTTACTACGGCATTCGGTTTAATGAAGTCTGCTAAAAACGAAAATGCGAAATGCTGATTTCTAAATCGTTGCCAAGCAGCATGCCACTCACGGCGACCACGCTGTGTGCAGTGAACGTTGTCTCGAGGCAGCAACATTCACTCGTACGTGGTTTCACAGAAACTGAAGGACGTTGTACGACGCATCATGTCGTGTGTGGTGAAGCACGCGATCAAAACCGGTCACCATGGCAACGCGCAAGAGCTTCAGCGAGCCGTTTCGGTGCTTTTGAAGGTGGGAAAATTGTTTTAGTTTAAAATAGTAGGTGTTTCCTCTTCCCGTCCTTTCGACTGTTTGCGACAATCTGAGAATTGTTTTCATACTTCCGATAACGCTATGGCCGCCAGTTTTGTGCCGATACCAATTTCGTTGTGTTTGTAAACCAACGTTGGTTGATGCTTGTTACCATGGATACCTTCAAAACTGCCAGTGCGATACTGGGTCGACTTTTCAACCGTGCGTTTGAATTGCACTGAAAGTATTGTTTTCCTGGCCTCCCCCCAATGCGGACAGGTGTGTTACCCTAAACAAACCTCAAATTACACGTGTTAAGTTCCGTGTTCTGTCTGCGCAGGTGTCTGCTAACGCAGTGTTGCGCGAAAAAAGCAGCTTGGAATTCAAACCAGCTTACAGCGAAGAACTGCTGCTTGAACATCAATTGCTGGGAGGTAACACTGCAAGCGTCGGGTTGGTAGTTTTGAGGAGAAAAGCTCTTCAACCAATAAACTGCAATTACTTGAAAATTTACAAAAATAAAGTCGAAATCACTGAATTTCTTTCTCCTCCAGCGTGAAGCGCTTGGCGTCAAGATGATGATGCTTAAGGTCTAGCATCTTTGTGCTGTCTTCTTAGACTCCAGTTTTTGCTTAATCACATAATTTTAACTCGTTTTGCGTTTTAAAACCTGCAATCCTAAACAGCTTCATGCAAGTTTTTACCTTCGAGAAAAATTGAGGGTCTCGTTTTTAACGTTCAAAAATCTTGTTGCTGCATAAAATCCTCTATGTTTTCGTTCCCAACTATTCCGCAAACAGTCGTTCCTCCCTCCACGTTGCCATGGTATTTGTTCCAGGCGCCCAATCATCGACCTCGGCGACCGGAGGCGACAATGCCCTGTGCACCTTCGCAGAAGACACCGTTGACCAACCCCCGATATTTTCGTAAGCGTTGCGTCATTCCGCTGTCGAGTGCAATCGGAACTGTTTGACTTGTGCTTCCAGCCGGCCGGCGATATAACCTGCCTCGCATTAAGTGAATGAACCGTCGGGATGCATAAGTCTTTGCATTGATATTACAGCAGTAAGCTCAACCAGGCTTAGACAGACTTTGCAAAGCACCATTTACTTAGTGTTGTTTACAGGAAACTCCCCGTTAATTTAAAGAGTAATATATTAATAAAGCAAACAAGGGGATGACCGTTTGAGTGGTGCGGCGTGACTGAATTGGGAGAACATTGCTGGATTAGTCTCGATTCGTTCAAAATTTACCCCGGGTTTTTGAACTTTTAGGAAATCCCAACCGCGGCCCAACATGTTTTTAGTTTTTGATTTTGCCAAGGTCGGCCCTGCCTGCCAAAACTCGCCAACAGATCTCCCAAACGTTTCCGGCCAGATCCCGGCGCGCCTTTTTTACTGACGTCATGCATGTGACATCACGGGACTGGCATTGAGAGCGTACTTACCAAGCACGCAAATGTTTCTGAAGCCGGCTAGCGCATGATTACCGCCGTGAACTGTCCATCGCATGCTGGTGAGACTCGACCCAATGCCGTCCTAGTCGCGCGGCCCATTGTGCGATGCCCCCAGCCGCGCTGTTCCGTTTGTTTTTGCACGCGCATGCTACGTCATAATGGTCTTACGTTCTTCAGCGGCATGGACTTTGAAATGCTGGGGATGCACCCGTCCGTTGGACCCGTGTTTAGAGGACCGCCGCGAAGACTGACCGGGATCGTCAACAGAGCGAACAGGCAATGCTTTTTCTGCGACGTTTTTTTCTACATTTTTTTTCAAAAACCAACCGGTCCGCGCAGGCTGGGTCAGTTTTTGCTGACAGACTTTTCAATTTCTGGATCAGAAACGAAACGAACTTTACGTGTTTCTTTGGTTGGGGGTGAAGCAGCGGAAAGCTGTTTGCCACTCACGGGGTAAGACGTTATTGCGTCAACCACGCTCAGGCCCGTAACCAGCTTGGGACACCAGGGGGTAGGGGGAGAGAAGAGTTTTCTGAGAGGGGCCCAAAATTTTCAAACTATGTCCAATAGTTTTATACATGGTCCAACACATTTTTCCAGGGGGGGGTAATTCTTTAGAGGGCTTTGCCCCTCTGCGACCCAATAGTTACGGGCCTGGCCACGCTTAATCGCATCCACGCCTTGCAAGAATCATTTTATCCAAGTATGAAAGTGGCTCAGCATGTCTTCTAAACCAGGAAGAATCTATATCGACTATCGCGGCTGCTACCTTTGCAATTACATGATCATGGTCCGATTGTTTTGGAAATCTTGCATCGTTTCCGGTCTTGCCACCACTATGGAAACCCACCATTGCTCTGAAAATTGGCGAAGGATTTGTTTTGGTTTAAATTATGTTGGTTGCAGGTGATTTGATTACTCAATGTGCGCAGCATGTGCGATCAAACTTGATCTTTTGCACGCCTGTGCTGCAATCGTATGCACGACCTAACCTTGCATTTTGTGTTCCTCACGTGACTTCCTGTAACCTATCGAGCACGTCGAAGCGATGCAGACCTTTGACCTCTGATTGTTTCAAAAACCAACTTTGGTTGACAGGAATGCATCTTGCGATTGCGTTTGCATTTTTAACTGGCAGTGATGAGCAACCAAATTGATTCGAACTCTTTTCAAATGTTGCAGAGTGATTTAGCCACCACCGTTAGGGTTGTTGTTCCGATATCAAATACTCGTATAACAGCAGCGAGTCCACCTGCATTCTGGCATTCAAAGCATACGAGCCGATACATGGATGATCTGCCTTCAGTTGTTTTTCAAAGTTAATCTTGAAATGTCCTCTGCCGCTCTTCTTTCACTTTCGTCGAAATGAACTTGTTACTCTTATGTGAGACTTGCATAAGCTCTTCGAGCTGATCATCTAGCAAGCTTTTCTGGTGCCATCGCATCACGTCATAGCCGGTCTGTCCACTCCAACAAGCGTACCTAAATTTTACACAAACAAAAGGTTGCGGGCATGTATATTTCATATCTAATTGACCTTTCCTTCAAGCCACATGTTTGCCACAAACTTTATTCCATTTAGCTGTTCCTGTGCTCAAGAGGACATGTGATTACGCCTGTTCAACCGCTCTGCCACATAAACATTTGTTGCTTTGCAAATAGAAATGAGGAAGCACAGCGTTCGTCTGGCAACGATGCCCGCCGACAAGCAGTCTATATGAGGTCGGTCCCACCTGCCAGGTCGACGTCTGGCACGCGGCTCATTCGCCGACGGTAATTGTTTTTTTGTCGTTACAGATCATCTGCCCGCACAGACTGCCTAATATTAAATCTGGCCAAACGCAGCGACTCTTTCGTTGTAGTATTTCTTTAAACTTGCGAAATGCGGACGAATATTATAACGTAAAATGTCTACACTTTCCGGTGTCAAGCGAAATTTCTGACTTAACGCCATGTGCGTATGCACAGAGTAATATTCTACATGTGCAATACGCTCAGAAAACTGACGATTAGGGCATGGTGTTTAGGGTAAGTGTGTCGGGTTAGGTTTTGCGTTGTGGTAGGAAAAAGAATAATAATATTGAGGTCTAACACTAAGTCCATTATTTTTCAGTGGTTATAGTTATTATCGTACTGTAGCTTGTGGGTATCTGGCATCTAACCAAAAAGTTTTCATTTGCACAACAAACATTAAAATGGAATCTCCAAACTTTATTCCTTTACTCTGAGAAGCGAAATAACTGACAAACAATCAGGTCAAAAATTTCGCTTGACACCGGGCTAAAGGATTCTATTGTGGTATTCAACATGTTTGTCAACAACTCTTCAAAGTTATTCTCCCATTAGTACTTTGCCTGGATGGTTCGTGTTTTTACCGAAAGTGCTCCGGATTTTGCTTATTGTTCCACCATCGCTTGAAGTGGCACCTTGAGTTCTTGCGTTATTTACCGTTTGCATTCGCTGGATGCTTGCTCGATACCGAATGCTTCATTGCTCGGAAGGCTTGTTTTTCGGGAATGCACCAATGAGCTTCGTTTGCGTGTCTTTGTATTCCGCTGCTAAGTAACGAGTCGACCGCGGTTGTACATGCCGCGCGCCACGATTGTCCTTCTTTCATTCAGGCTGACTACGCGCCTGGCTCAAGGAGGCTCTTCGCGCGGCCGGCCGAGTAGCCCCCCCGCCGACCGCGGGACCAGCACGGGTGAAACTCAAACGTACTCCACTCAAGCGGCATCGAGTTCGTCTACTCGTAAGTGTCGAGTTTGTCTACTAGTTAAGTACCAGACATACGGGTCTGAATGTCGCTTGCCTCAAAGTTTGGTTCAAAACATCGAAGGGATCGCGACAACAGCTTCGCTGTGGGATTTTCGACAGTTATAAATTCAAAAAGCGGCAGGTCCTTCGAATGTACAGTATTTCGTGATACCACCAGTGTCCACCACCGCATTTGCTGTTGCTTGTTAACATGCAAGGTATTGCCTGGTAACATGTGAACTGTTGCCATAGGAACTGTAACTCGTGGAGAGGCGAAAGAAACATACGGGGCAGCTATGGTAACTTGCGCACGCTTCTTCCCTTTTGTCTGGAGTTGCCAGCTTTACGGCTGATTATGTTAATAGCACTTAATTTTCCTTCTGCTACTCGGCTTCTAAATGAGGCTCTTTGCGCCACACCGCGGTGAGATTTGCAAACTAAGCCAGGCGCAGCTAAACTGACATCTTAGATGTAAATATCTGACAAAGTCGATGTCACAAACGAATTATTTGATTATTGTGAAGTTGACGAGCGTTTACGACAGTGGTTCCAAACCTTTTCAGTGTCATGGGTCATTTTGATGATTTGGCTTAAAGCTGTGGACCCTTTTAATAAAACCAGTTAATACTGTCACGTACAAGTAGTCTCTACGAGAAAAGGCTATCATCCGCTTTGCGCGCCAAAAATCATGAATGTTTCAAGGAACTTATCACGTAAAAAATTGGCATAGTTGCATAACAATCGAAATGCCTGACGAATGGAATTGCGTGTAATAAGCGTTGCTAAGGCCGGGATAATTGCAACTTGCATTCTTTGATAAAGTGAATAAACATATGGTTGTTCATATGAGCCATATCTTGTGTTGCCCTGTAGCCTGGATTCTAGAGTTGCGCTGAGTTCACTGTCTTTTGCAAACTAGACCATCACGGCGAGTGGTTTGGTATTTCGCTACTTTGCTTTCATTTTATACATACAAAGGTCATGGACCCCTAAAAATCTGTCTGCGAACCCCTGCGGGTCCATGGACCCCCGGTTGGGAACCACTGGTTTACGACGTCACGCGGAGCTGTTTAACAGAGCGATGTGTTACTCAAGTTATAAATAAACAAACGCCAATCAATTTTCAGAAGCAACCAATGAAAGTGCTCCTTCGCCAGCGGTGATGCAGCAGCTTCTGGAAATGGGATTTTGGACGAGTCATATCTTGAGAGCGTACCGAGAATCAGGTCGGTTCACTCTTTCCTTCATGCTGAGATATGTGTTTAAACTATTGCATGGAATCCCACCCGATATGCTCAAGCGGGAGCTAGATGCCATTTAAACTTTCAATTGGGAGAAAAACGCTCACTACAAGTTGTCATATCAGCTCGAGAAAGGTTGTGCCGGCACTTGCTGACGGCAAAGACACTTTGAGCGACCGCAACGGTTTTATCTGAATACGAAGATGGTCGTAGAGCAAGGTTTTGGTGTATTTTGATGGTGCCAGTAAAGCGAGTTACTACTATGTTTTGAGAGACCGTTGGAAAAATTTGAGAAACCGTGTCGGTCTCTCAAACCATCTCAAAAAACACTGCACTGATCTATCCCGCAGTACATGTTTAAGGCCTTGCGTGGTGCTGGTTTGATTGCGTCGCTTAAATCTGTCAAGAGATTGTGGATGAACAAGCGCTTGGCAGTCTCCTTGTAAACAAGTCTTTCTGGATAAAGTTATTCGGTGATATTTCTGCGCAAAGCTGTTTTATTGTATAAAGAATAAAAGTCGATGAGTCAGAAGTTTGGAAGTTGTTCGCACTTTTTTTTCAAACAGAACTGAGCAGTGTTGCTCGTGAACCGCGTTCGAATAATTTAAGAGAAATAGAAATTCTCACGTCATGGATGATTGATCACCCACCCACGAGCGCCGACGAGGAGTGGGAAGGAGGAGCTGAAAGTCAGCATTGCTTATTTATTTGCATTCATTTTCTTAACTTCATTAAAACGTCATGTCGTGATCTTCTTTATCCTGCTTTATTAGCGTTTTTATCTGACCCCAAGAAAAAACGTGGTTTCAGGAAAAAAATTCTTTTCTTGTAAGGAAACATTTAAATCGCTCTACCCTTTCAACTGTGCATAAGAAACATATTGGATTTCTTTCACTAACTACCAAATTTGAACTCACCTCTGAAGGTTTCGAATGTTTTGTTACGATACGCGCCGATTAGCGTTTTGTTTGTGTTTCATAAATATCTGGTGAAGTGCAGTAAGATCACTGTGTTACTACTATTGCGATCGGAAATCCCGAGCGGCATATGCGCAAAGCTTCGCACTGTGGCAACATGCAACAATAGAGTTCGCATGCCACGATCACTCTATAATTGCTTGTTCGCGCCACACATATGTATGGTGTTGTTTTTCACGCACATCCCGTTCGTGGTGAATCACACAATCAACGCAACACCACCGGAGAGGTTGCAACACTACGAGCGCGTTCACACAGTCAATAATGAAATCCTTCTTCACTAAATCCGTTCGAGGTGAAGACACGCCCAGTCATTCACAACGAGAAGTTCGCTGGCAGACCCTAGACATTGTTGGAAAGTAATTTCAAAGAAAAAAGACAATAGAACTTTTAGTCAAGCCATCCAACCGCCCGCCAGCACCAAATCAACGTTTTTTTGATATTTTTCTTAACCTGCGCGAAAAATCGTTGTGTTTTGCTCAGAAGAGATTTTCACTGATCGCGCATAAGCGCTAATTCGTCTCGCAAACGCCAACGTCAGCATTCCAGGTCACGCGCAGAACAGCAGCTTTTTTCTGTTTGAATGACCTCTTTCTGTCTTACCCTGTGTTCAGACGACGACGGTGACCAAACGCCGAGACCGATGGACCTCACACTGAACGACGCACTGCTAGTGTCTGATCAACATTCTCAAATGGTTGGTGCTGTGCAAGCTGCACTGGTGCTGTGAACTTTTAAAAAACATTTCCGATTTTTTTCTGAGCGAGACCGGTTGCGGCCAAACACAGTGATTGTCTGCACAGCTGGGGCCGAAGTGAAGAGGCCTGTGTTTCAGTTCCGATATTTCTTGAATTTATCACAAGACTGTGAATACGAACTGAAAACAGAAACTGACGTCTACAAATAATAAAAATTTTCGAAATCGCGAAAAATTAGAAGAACTGCTGAACTTACATATTGTTTCTGGTGCGGATTAAAATTTCCAGCGACATAAATTAATAACTTTTATTGAAACTGAGTTTCACAGTCGAACAGGTCCACGCCCAATTTACTGCTAGGAAACCTCAACTAAAACAAGAGCTTGTCAACTGGAATATGTGATAAATTTGAAAAAACACCATTACTGCAAAACGCAGCACAGGATTTTTTTCTTTTCTCTAAAGTACTGGCTTTAAAGAATTCTGTGTTGTTTTTTTGAATTGTAGCGTTTGTATGTAAATTTACGTAAACATCGCTTCTTACGTCACAGTTGCCGAACACATCAAGCGACAGTGAATCGGGTGAAAGTTCACGCAAAGTTCACGAAGCCTTGTCACTTGGAAGAAAAGCGAAAGGTCGGCTTCTTACCTGAATGCGTTCATGAATTTTTCCGCGCTTTTAATCAGTTTAAATTACGTGCAAGACTTCAAGAAGTTACCTTCGTGGATTAGTAATTATAGCCAGCTGTAACTGCGCTCTGAAACCTAAAGGTTATTTCACGCAGTTGAAATACTAAAACTACCTGGATATGAAATGCACCAAAAACTTTAAGGTTGCCGGATGTTTCCTTTGGGCAGAACAAAATTCCAAGGCACAAATTAAAGAAAGGTAAATGAAATGGTCCTTGCCAAAATGCGAGTAATTTTGTAAACAATTGATTGTTTTAAAATCACAAGCCAAATGCAAGCTTTGCAGCTATATAAGAAAGACGTAACGGCTTGAAGGCACCACTAAAGTCGTCAAATTTTCGTTGGTGCACCACCGCTGATGTTGAAACTTTTTTATCTTTATTTCGTAACAGAATCGATTGTGACCGCTGCGCTGACGTCAGGTCGCTTCGGCGAGTTGTTGCCGATGTTGACTAATCGAAACCAAGCGCCGAACCCGATTCCTTTCGAAGCTCCTGACCCTCTTGGAACGCGAGGAATGACGCATGACGAGAGTCACGTGACACTGAAGGGGGACGGCGGAGAGGAGTGCGGAGAGTCGGCGCCGATGTGGTTCAAGATTACGGGGTAATGACCGGGAATAACTTCTCTTCTGACAATTTTCCGGTCTAGTTGTGTGTGTCTTGCATGTCATTGATTTGAGTCTGCCGGTAACCCTAAATAAAGAGTCATTGGCGCGTTTGGATTTTCGGCCTCTGTAGCGGATGAATATCTTCACGTCGCCTGCTGCTTCGTCTTTCGAACTGAACTGATGTCCGCCATGTTCAAAATATTATTGAACACGCGCGGCCTGTTTTTCGATTTGCGCCGTTTTGGCTTGAAATGTATAATTTTCTTGTTTGAAAAGCGTTGAAAAGACACAGCTGGCAAATGCAAACACAAAAAATCACTTGTTTTTATTTTGTATTTTTGCACGAAAGGCTCTGCACGAAAGCAGAGCGAATAGAATGCATCGCGCAACTTCATCGCGAAACGCGGCTCCGGGTCTCGCGCTCCATTGTCGCCAGGCTGCTTGTCATCCTCGCTGTCAGCAGCACCACCCGTGACGTCACTTCCGCTCTGAAGTCGCTGGGTTTGAACGACATCAAGTAAGTCGATCACCACGAAGTCTGCGTCATTACCATACGTTGTCAGGTGTTGGCTTAAAGAGATTATCGAAGTTTGTGCTGGTCCTTCGCGCATCCTTCCTGTGTCAGTATTTTGGGTGTGCAATGTCTGTTGTTCTTGCAAAGTATGCTATTTTTACGTTGGCCAACGATCTATCTGCGTTTTAATGTCTGCGTGTAAGTTACCTGAAGCGTTTGCTGCTCTGCCAGAGGTGAAAAAATGGGATCAAAGGTTCGACTGAAGCTGCCCTCGAATAACCTCATTTATTGATAAGTTAATGACCCGAGGCACTAGTTGATTTGGGTCACTCAGCTTGACTCCATTTGCTGTGTTCAGAAGCTGATCTTTGGCTTTTCGTAATGTTTGTAATATAACGTGGATGAATACTGATGCACGATATCGCTGCAATATCCAAAACCCTGTCTGATGCTCATCGTAACCCATTAAAAACTGATTCGGCCCCAGAATCTAACATCCGCATCACCAATTTTTCCAAACAAGCCGAAATGCGGGAAAATCTGTACTATTTATCGAAAAATAGACAGAACATCGATTTTTCCAGTTGCTAGTAGTTTTGTCCCTCAAAGATTTCATGCGATCTCCACAGGTTTGTTGATTCTCTCAGTGTCGATCATGAAACTGCAAGACGGCATGAAGTAGATTCCAGATCACGAGAAATTCTTGTCCGTTTGTTTTTTTTGCAACAAAACATCATCTGCAAACTTGCGATAATCTCTTCCAGTTTCCATTTAGCTGTATTTTCGCTTCGTTTAGACTAAAATGAAAGTAACCGTCGTCAGGGAAAGTTTAAGCAAACGTGGGGGTTTGTGTTGCTCTGTTTTGTCTTTAATTGCACATCCATTAAGTTCAGCCGAACGCTGAAACAGCCGTGCTGATATCAGGCTATTGCTTCATATTGTGTAAGTATGTCGCTGAGTTTGAATCTTTCTTCAGGGCGCTGCTGCAGTTAATGAAACTGGCTGTTACTGGAGGACTGAGCAACCTGCACTTCGATGAACTGTGCCCGGCCACTCCTCCAGGCTGCGAGCCAATCTCAGACAAGGTTTGCATTACCAGATACCGCAAGTGTGTTAGTTCCTCCAGTTCTTTGCGGTAAAACGTGCTTGCCACTGTTGAAGTTTTGCTGACAGTTTATTTATGTGTGTTACGATTTTTCCCCAAGTGTTTTTGGTTCAATCTTGTCTCTTCCAAATGTTTGTGTTGAAAGTCAACATTCCTTCATCGTTCACCACCACTACCACCGTTTTTCGTTTGTTTTCAAACTAACGCAGAACGGCGATTCCTACGAGAGCGCGTACATTGGCCACGTACAACACATCATAGCTTCTCTCGCAGCATCCAATACCGACACCTACGGCATGCTTGTCAAGAGCTGCACCAAGGTGAGTTAAAATTCAAATTCTTATATTTGGTCTTTTGCGGCTCTGTCTATGCGGCCGAACACGGTGTTCTCTGTAACTGTCCGTTACGGACGGAACCCCATTTTCATTTCTCTGCTTCCAAAGCGCGTTGCGAATATCTTTGGAAACAACGCCAGAAACCTTCCATGTTTATAAGAGCGCGGTTCGGGCCATTCGAGTAAAACATTGAACGACGACAGTAGATCAGGATTTCTGTTTCAAATTTCTTTGCAGCAAGCTTCAGTCAACAACAATTTAAAAACTTTCTTCAACGTGCACGAAGTTGTTTTGCAGCAGTGGTCTCGTCTACGGATTTGCATTTTGAACATGTTCGACGGGTTTAATGATTATAAACATTTTGAGCTCGGGCAGAAGTTTTCAATTTGGCCAAAAGTTTTACAAAATTTATTTGCCAATTCCGTTATTTCCGGCTGTGGATCCGGAAACTCAAATCTCATGCTCCGGTTCTGGTTCCAGCTCCAAGCATCTAAAGTGTTTGGCTCCGGCTCCGGCTCCAACATCGAAAAGCTTTTGGTTCCAGCTCCACAGCCCTGATTATTTCTGCGCGGGTCGGACCTGATCTTGCGCGCAACGGTTCACTCTGTGTCTGCTTCAACTTTGCTGAGCGTTACTTTTATTCAAACCGTGTTCAGGAGCTGCTTTCTGCCGCAACCGGTCTAACCTGTTTGGAAACCGGTTCAGTCGAGTTTGTGGTGACGAAGTCCTGTGCCGGTGTGCTTTCTCAAACCAAGATCAACGATGACCACGCAGATGAATATAACAACGGTAGGTTGATGACACGCCTCGTTTCAGTCGCTACCACACCTTTTCAAAATCTCCGGTGTAATTAATTTTTTTCTCCAAACGGTGCAACCGCTAGTTCGGCGAAACAAGTGTCTTTTGCCCACAGAGTTATCAGTGCGCGGTCTTTGTCAAATGCGGGTTTGCTTGACTTAATAATTTTTGCGATTTTTGTTGAGTGCCTTAAGTTGCTGCTGACAATCTTACAGTCCACCTGTCTCGCACTTTCCTGGTAACAAAGAAGCTTCAAAAGTCACGACGATTGTGTTTGCATCATTATGGGCTTTGTTTGCATCATTATGGGCTTTGGTTGCATCATTATGGGCTTTGTTTGCATCATTATGGGCTTTGTTTGCATCATTATGGGCTTTGTTTGCATCATTATGGGCTTTGTTTGCATCGTTATGGGCTCGCGTGCAAATAAATTTTTGTGACACTTTTGTTCGTTGTGCTGCATCAAGTGCGATTAAATGCTTGTCAGGTCAAAACCATCTGCTGGACTCACTATCCGCTTGCTGTTTGAGCGACCACGTCACCCCTGCTGTTCGCCGTTGGGCCTTGCGGCACCTCGTGTCCGCCCTGGCGTCCCGGTTTCAATTTGCGCCCATCCATCCTGGGAAACGGTTCCTTTCCAGCGGGTTGCCTTGTCCCTGCTGGAACGTTCGGGCCCACGAGACGTATGTGACGCGTTGCTCCTGGCACCGAAGGAAGAAGCTTCTGGCAACGACGTAAGTCTTTACTTGAGAGCAGTGGAACGAAAGCGTTTGGTCATGTACAGCAGATCAGCTGTAAGTTTTACATAGGCTGGTGATCAAAGTAAATCATTGGCAAAAGGTGCTTGTTATTCATCTCTCAGCAGGCTTTTTGAGAAAAAGAAACTGCTGGTAATGTTTGGCGGTCGAAGAGCTGAGCCATGTCATGTTGGAGGTGCGAAGTTTTGGATCGGGATCGATCGTTTACTTTTTCGTACCGGCGGAGGGCGCTGCTAATTTTTTTCACTTTCTCGCCAAAACTGTGTCGAAGGCAGCAGCAAAGCAGCCACTCAACAGTTTCTCTTCAGCAATCAGGCTTCCTGTTACAGTTACCGTGCCAATGGCTTATTGCCCCCAAACTCAATTTCTTCTAAGTTTTCTCGCATTTTTTTCGAAGTAGGCCTACACCGTTCAAAATGTGAGCTGCAAGCTTGTGTGTGATGCGCAGTATTAGTTGCCAACCGAACTAAGCATGCAATCAAACGCGGGATAGTTGTGTTTTGACCATTTCTTTAAAACTACGAGCTGTATTTCTGTCGTCTTCGGCATGACTGCAAAACGTTCAATCCTCAAATGCTTGCGGTCAGACATCTTTTTTGTCACACGGGGTTTGTGCCAAGACCTTTGCCACGACTATAGTGCTGTGTGATGTTGACGAAGCAATCAAATGAGCTTGCGATCGCGGGCTCTTGCAGCGAAAGCAGCGTTCCCACGCGCTAATTGGAAGTATTGAATTGTGAAATCGGTTTTCAAGACCTTGAAAAAGTATTGAATTTGGCCAAAATGTGAATACAGTATTGAAAAAGTATGGAAATTCCGCATTCAGCCATTTGCTTATTCAAATTTTGTTCTTTACCGCTGATGCAGATGTTTTTTTGCATTGTGTTCCATTAATAAAAGTTTGGAAAAATGAAGATAGTGATGGGTATTAAAGTTTTTTTCATTTAGTATTGAAAAGATACTGAAAAAGCATGGAATATGGCTTTTCAAAATGTGTGGGAACACTGCAAAGCGTCATATCCATTGCATGAAACAGAGGCGACGATTTGTTCGTTCGATTCTGGAGCGTCGGCGATTCGGTCGGCAACGGCAACGGCAACTTGCCCTGCCAGCTCGAGCGCGCCTTCGCTTTCCAGGGTTGCCGTGACGACGAGTGTTCGGTGATGCGGAACAGTTGCTGGAACGCCAATGGAAAATACTTTGCCGCGTCGGTCGACCACGTCATTGAAGTCCTGCCGACCTCAGGTGCCGTATTTGATCAGTGTAGATTTTCATGTGATTGGCTCTGCCGTTCTTATCTGCATATTAATCAGTTGTAGCGCAGTTATGCCGCGTCCTGTACATTGCAAAACATGGAGCAAGAACTGCTGGTTGTAATCCAGCTGTCCAGTGCTCATTCACTGGTGGATGGTGGGTTTTTGCTACAAATTAATACTTAAGTTCGCAGTGTTAAGTTGATTTTCACCGTTAACGTTAACATGAAAGTAAAACAAAGTTAGTCAGCAGTTGGGTGTGGCGCTAATACCATCGCCAAAAGCAATGGTCTATCGGTTTTAATAAACATATATTCTGGGTCAGAACACAATACCATTATTCGTTACCAATCAACTACAGGCTCTCCGTAATTGATACAAGCTCCATCACGTCTGAGTCACACCAACCCTGTCAACAACTCCTTGATAACGAATGAACAAAATCTGCTTGCTTTGGTTTCGCCCCGTTCTCAACCATTGTCACTTGCGTCCTGACCAGTTGGTTCAACTTGTGTTGCAGGCAGCAACTCCCACCTGGACATGCAACCCGATATTGTGACGTCGTTAGCCTGGCCGTCAAACCGCGGGGCCGTCGAAGGGATTGCAGGCACCGGGATCGATTCCCTGCTGGTGGGCAGAAGAAACGGGTCTGTGGCCATTCTGGACGTATTCGACGCGTCCACTTTCCACCTTACGGAACTGCCCCATTGCGCCCGCCATGGAGGTGAGTGAACCTTAATGAACGATCAGCTCAGATTTAAAGAAAGGTTCCTTTGTTTTTCACTTTGCTCATCCATACGAGGATTAAAGCAAGTTTTTGAAATCGCAATTCATCTGCTTTTTTGTCTTTAAATTCAACTTGGTAACCAGGACGAACCGAAAGCAGTACGTAATTACGAGTAGCTAACTTCACCCTGCGAAAACCCGTTGCTCTGATTATTGCACTATGGTTCTAAAGAAACTCGAGACCGTTGTATTTTGCCCTAGGTCCACTTTTATTAGTACCAAGCTCTAATTTTTTATTTTTACGTAATTTTTTTGAGTCATTGATGATGAAAGCAAATGTTTTTTTGTTTCGTGGATGACCAAAAGAAATGTTTGTCTTGTTTGTGACAAAAACCAGCATTACGAGAATGTTCGTCCCCAACGTGTTCATGACGTCAATCGCATTATACGTCAATCTTTGCAGTCAGCGTAACCAGCGTGACGTGGCATCACGAGGATCAAGCCTTTGCGATCGGCTTTGAAGACGGAAAGGTGCTGTTAGCCGTGCGTGACAGCGAACGTCACGTGGCAACCATTGATGCGTGTCAGTCAAAGGTCTTGCAGCTCGCATGGGATCCAACCGGTATATAGAAGTTATGAAGCGGACGTTAATGTTATTCTGCGAGTTTTGTGCATAAGAGAACTATCATCTTATTGTACTAAATGCCCCGAAATTCGTAAGCAATGTATCGCTGTATGTGCCTTTTCTATGCCGTGGTTGACTTCGTTGTGTTGGAGTATTTTTTCTCACAGCATGCTGTTGCGTTTTGCTTGTTTCATTTGGACTCGTCGATGCACGTCAAATAACAAATCAGGGTTGCGGAGTCGAAGGCAAAATGCCTGGTTCCAATTCCGAACTTTCCAAACTTTCCGACTCCTTCAAATAACGTGAATGAAGTTTGGCTGTCAACCATTTTGTAGCAACTAGCAATCAATGGAAATCGTGGTACACAGCAAGAATTATCTGTTTCAATAAAAGTTTCAAAAGAAATTGTACCATTTTAACAGGCACGAGTAGTGCGATGTAAAAAAACATTCAGGGTAAATAAATCCGACTCCGACTTCGAGTGCTCTTAGAAATCCGACTCCGCAATCCTGATTAACCATGTTCCACTTATGAGCAGAAGGATGTATCATTCTGTTCTCTCTACACAGGAAACATGTTGGCTGTGCTCGCTGAAAATGACAAGGTCTTGAAGTTGTGGCATCTCCGTGGTGACAGTTGGCATGACGACTACTCCCTCACACACGAAAGCATCGTGACGTCACTAGCTTGGTGTTCGTCATTGGGTTCGTCGGTGTCACCATATTTAACGATTGGCATGTGAGTTGAATGGCAGCAGCATCAAGGGAAAAAATTTTGTTCTGATGAAAAAGATAAAAAGGCTTTTTTCATTTTATTGCAACCATTTTTTGCGTTTGTGAGAACGACCCCGATCTTTCTTCAAGAAAAACAAAGCTTTGATAAACATTACGAAACTACGGTTTTGGCTTCGAAAAAAACGTTCGGAATCAATTAATTGTCACCTTTTACTAGAAACGTGGCGCACCTTAGCATCGCTCAAATTGAATGAGGAAATCGCAGATTCTGCTCTTTGGATAAAACATATAAGATCGCGATCCAGTTGAGATATTTTAGTGCTAATTTAGGATTGTTTTGCCGCATAGAAAAAAATCAGCGATATTTTGACATTTACCTATTCCTTTATAGTGGATGCGAGCAAGGTTCAGTGGATGTCTGGGTCGTGCCCCAAATATGCGATCCGGACCTTCTGAGCGATGTACGCAGCACCACCTCTGACGTCTGCACCAAGTACAAGCCTCATTACTCGCGGCCGACCCAAAGCGCTTCTAACGTTTCGGGTATGCGAGGCCTTGCCTGGCTTAATGTCTGCACTGTTATTTTCTTAAGTAAAGTTAATCAAAAATGGGCCCAGTTTTGTCACCATTCGTTCCCCGTGGCAACCAATCGCCAACACGAATATAATGTGTCGTCACAGAAACCTGCCCCAACTCTTTGTCGCACGCCCTCGTGTGTCAACACATAATAAGACTGGAGTTGTCGTCAGATGTCGCTGTCACGACGCTTGATTTCAATCCCTCAGGACTGCTGCTGGCAAGTGGAACCGCCGACGGGAAAGTGGAAGTCTGGGCTCTGCATGTGAGTGGGCACTCGTGGCGGTAGCGTTTGAGAGAGTTAAATGAGATCAACTGTGCGCTGTGCATGCGCGTCGAACTTCAGTAAATTTATTTGCTTGCATATTTTTTAACCCGGTTTTGATAAAACATGCAACATATTAAAGATTTATTCAATTCAGGAGGTTCGCAGCGATCTTACGCGCTGGCGATACCTACCCCCATGGCATTGCTTTTGTTTAATTGTTTTTATTTAACTTTGTATCGTTACAAGACACACAGCGTGTATGAATCAATTCATTCAACGCATGATCGCCAAAACTTTCCCTTCATTTCACATCGCGTTCCAATTGACTGTTTGCAGAACAACACCTTACTGCACAGCAAACAATACGGCGGTAAGGTCACCAACGTCACCTGGGTGAGCGATGACATGCTGGTGACGTCATCGTCGCAAACGAAAGACATCGACGTGATTTCGGTAATAGCTGCGGTGTAAACCTACCTGTGTTGCGAGCAGAACTGTTGAAAAAGTCGTGAAAAGTTTTGATTCGTGTGACGGTGGTATCCGGCCTTTGTGGAGCGTTTGCATGCTCGGCCTGATGCCCGAAGTGTTGGTTGCAATGTGCAAAACACTGAAGGTGAAAAAAGTTCAGTAGAAGCTGATTAACAAAAAATAAAAAAAAACTCGGAATCTACGTTGTGCGGCGTGTTGGGAAGTTAGTAGAAAACATTGCATTGTCAAGCATTGGTGTCTGCGGTCGAAGCACTGGTTGAAATAAAACTTTCCTCACAAAATCCGTCGTCGTTCCCGGCAACCCTCGCATCTTCCTCAACGAACTATTATCATTTGCTTGAGCTGGGCATGTCTTCCAAAACGAACGCAAGACGCAGCTTAATGCGGCGGGCGTCTTACAACCAGGAGCAGGCCCATAGCCACGGCAAAGCGTTCGGGGGCAATGTCCCCTCATTAAAACATATAATGAAAACAAGAATCATGCCCCCCTAAATATGTACTTCTCTCCCGCTAACCTTAAACCTGGCTACGGGCCTGACCAGGAACAGTAACACGACCCATACCTGCTCAGCGCGATGACCCGGTGAACCTAACCAGGAGTGAACCAGTGCTGGATTGCAACCCAACTTGCGCAGTCACCAATCTATGTCAGTGCTGTCGATCAAGATATGACGTTTCATTCTGTGCTGTCGTCTCTGTGTCACAGATCGCCGAGTCATGGATCGCTGAGAATCACGTGCTGGCAAAAGCGCGACAGACCGTGACCAGTCACGGAGTTGATTGCCTGGAAAGTATGGAATGCTTTCAGGCCTTGATCGTCAGGTTGCCAACCATGCTCCGTGAACAAAACGAAGTAGAGAAGGTAACGAATACTGCCCATCACGCGATTTTCCAACACAATCGAAGTAAAACAGAATGTTATTATTTGATTGTTGCAACCTTTCGGTTGACGTTGCGTTGAATGTGCGATTCACCACAAACGGGATGTGCGCGAAGAACAACACCCATTTATACGTGGCGCGAACAAGCCATAATAGAGTCATCTCGTCGGGTGGTCTGTATTGTTGCTTGCTGCCACAGTGCGAAGCTTTGCGCGCTTTCCGATCGCAACAGTGTTCATCTGTTGCGGGTTTGTATCTGCATGAGAAAAGAGTATCTGCCATTTTTGATCTTTTAATTTAAATCCTGAAACTTGATAGCGAGAGCAATTTTTCATCACCTTAACTTATTCAACTCGCTACATGCTCTTTATTGCTCATTCGCGTTTAGCGAAGTGGTGCTGCAGAACATTTCATCGGTTCTTTTCTAACTAAGCCAAAACTGATACTCAGCATTTTAAAGACATCCACGAACTCAGGATCCTCGGGTGAAATGGTTTTGTCAAAGTCGAATGTTATTCTTCGTCACGTTGCCATAGAAATATCCTCAAAAACATGGAATTTTTAAAACTTTTTCTCTGTAAAAGTACGACGTCAATTCTGTGTCAAGACCTAGTGCAGCTATGTCCAACCCGCGGCCCAGCCGAAGGTTTTGTGCGGCTCTGTTTAGGTTTTCGCTGCAGCATAAGTAACCTACATACTGACATCCCTGTCCTCATTTTGGTAATCTTAAATTAGACATTTTTGATGCAGGTGGTTCTCTGTGCCATTTTGTCACGTCTATACTGCTTGCTGGGAGATTTCCATATGTCCACTGACACCTTGGTGCAGAAGTTTTTACTAGTTTTCTGATTTCTACCCTTGTTCAATTGGCATTAAAATTGCTTATGAAATCACCTTGATGGAGTCGTTGAAGGTGCCAAAAATTATGTTACAATCCAAACAGTCGTTACCATTGCAGTTATGGTTCGCACGCATTCAGTTCACTAGCTGAAACCATCTGTTTGTTTGATTTGAAACCTGGTGGTAAACGCTACGAAACAACATGAGTAGCAAAAAGAACAGCAAAATTTAGTTTGTTAAGATCAAAGTATGTCATTCAACGTGCGGCCCTGGTTAAGATAGTAACATAATTTTGGCTCAGTAAGCAATCTCGGTTGGACATAGCTGCCTTAGTGAGATTAACTTCAATTGCGGACTTGTCTTGCAGGCCCTGGTGATGAGTGGAGAACAGCTGGCATTCAGTGATTACCTGCAAAACCTTTGCTCGCTTTGTGTTGGTCTGGAAGTGACAAAATCGATCTGCTATTCAACATCTACACCTCCGCACAGGAAGGTTGGTGGCTTTTGACAATATTATTTGTCGCAACCACTGTGCAAGGTGATGCTCTCAAGTAGCTGAACTGGAACATCAAATAAAAGCCAGAAATCGTTGCCACAAGACAATAGCAGCTTTTTTCAATCACCTTGCAGTTACTGTCACTTCCTGCCATATTCGGGCCGCATGTTGGCAGCGCCAAACGCGTGTTAAAATTTTCGGCATAGCTTGCATTGTAAGCAATTCTGTTCTTTCTATTCTAGCTCCATTTTTACATCTGTCTTCGTGTCTCCTGCTTCCACGTGGTGGCAGGAAGTTAACATACAAGTTGTGCATTTAATATTCCGTTTACAAAGAGCGGCTAAACACGAAATTGAAACCGTCGTGTTTTCTGTTGTTGGTGATAGCGGCGTTTGCGTAAGATTTCGACAGTGCTTTGCCCAACCTCTCAGAAACAGAACGAGCTATGCCAGAATTTAAGGTCGTTTTCCGAAAGGCAGAAATTGACGGTTTGATAATATCTACCAGCATGGATTGCAAGTGACAATATCGGGCAAGTTTTACTCTTTTTAATATGGAGCAACTTTTTTCAAAAGAATGTCCTTTTATTCCGTTACGTAGTGGACGATATTGCTTCCCCAAACCCCCCAAACACGCTCACGCTCCAAATGTCGTTTGAACTTCATGCAACATGCAAACCGAAGTCAGTACACAACTTACTTTAAACGAGTGCAACTGGTTGGCATCTGTGTTTTAAATGCCCTTGGTTCGTGACTATTTGCGAACGCACTTACCCTCCTAATCCTTCTACCATGACCTTGATGTGGTCAGGTGAGCGATGAGGCCGAACAGCAGGCACTGCCCCACTGGCTCTGGTTGGCCAACTTCGACGTCACGTGCCGAGCGATCAAAGCCTTCACCTCCCGTTCCAAATTGTCGGAAGAATTCAGCGACAACGGCACA
>Ga0210059_1000567_pt1 | contig 48361 bp, 38 predicted proteins | sample Ectturendosymbi2_FD_188042 | JGI IMG/M metagenome (GOLD analysis project Ga0210059, IMG submission 188042) | Ecteinascidia turbinata endosymbiont from Florida, USA - Sample 2 (SPAdes) (version 2) | ecosystem: Host-associated > Tunicates > Ascidians > Unclassified | place: Key West, Florida...
TTTCTTCCCTAAGCCTTTTGATTTCTTTGTGAAGAAGCTCAACATCTTTGGAGACTGTGTTGAGGGTGCTTGCTAGATCACACATTTGTTTGGTTAGTGTTTCAAGACCAGACATCTTTGCATCAAAGTGAACTTAGTTTTTCCAGCACTTCATCAGGGTAGCCAACTGGTTTTTGTGGTGTGAGTGGTGGCCAGGCTTCATAATTTCCAGCAGTCTCAGTAGTTTGTTTTTTTTCCTTTGTTAGGAGTTGCTGCAGTTTTTTCACGCTTGCCCTGCTTTTTGGTGTTCTCAGTTTTGTTGTTGCCTATCTTTAAATCCAGATAAGTCAGTATAGCACACAGTTTTAGACAGAGTGGGGGTTAGCTGACACAATTACCACACTAGAAACAAAACCCTACAAACTTTATTCAAATAGAATCTTTTGCAGTTCATTCAAAAGTATAACCTTGGGAACTCTGTTCCAAACATAATAATGCTGTGGATTTTCTTCACAATCGTCGTCAGTGTTGCTACCTGTGAGAGGAGTTTTTCGAAACGAGAACTGATCAAGGATTACTTGAGATCTAACCTTGCGGTTGAGAAATCTTGCCACACTGTCTATAGAGCAACAATTGACAGACAGTATACATTTTGGCATTGCCAGTGAAGAATTTGTCAACAGGCCAGAAAAGTTACTATGTAGAAAATTGTAGTTTTCATTAAAAAATAATGATGGTCGTAATTTTTGACACTTTTTTTACTATTTTTCCCTATGTCATTTTTGCTTAAATTTATTTAACTGATACTTACAATGTTTGAGTTTTTTGGTGTGTATTTAAAACATACCATGTTTGAGAATGTGAAAGTACTGTAATGGTGCACAAACTAGTTAATATATATATACAAAGCTTTAAAAGCCCGTCACTGTGCAATATGTATTTTTATGGGCTTCGGGGGCGCCAAACTCAAGGGCCGCCCCGGGCAGCGCACACTCTAGCTACGCCATTGGCCCTACAAAACCTTCGACTGGGCTGCATGCGCCCTGCGTGTCGGACATAATTGTTTTAGGATTTTGTATTTGTCTCGTCTAGTAGTTTGATTTTGTTTTCATACGAGTTTTCTCTTTGTCCTTTTCTTTTATGTATTCGTGATTCTGCTCTCAGTAATCTCTTTCAAACCTTCTACAACTTAAAACTTTGGCAGTGCATGCTGCAGAACCTCCTATAGCGCGCACCTGAGGCGAATGTGAAAAGAGCTGACGAAGTAAGTACACTGTATCCGCGGTTTTTCAAAAGCTCGCACGAACCGGCGTTCAACAAAACAAGGTGCAACTCTGATCAGTTTCATGCTGTGTCATTAGAACACTTTTGTGCTCATAAAATTGTCATTATATTTACGCAGACTTCTGCAAATGATCAAGAAACATTTAGCGTAGTTTTGCATTTTGTTTCACGAGTCACTGCGATTCCAATGTATTATCGCGAAGTGGAACGTCGCAATACAACGGTTTGAATGTTTCAATCGTGACCGAAATTTCAAAGTGCGAAACGATTTTACTATAGCTAAGGACTTCCAAGATTCAAAGGTCTTGACGCCACCAGTCATGAAGGTTTTCAGATGGATTGAGAAACAACTATATGCGAATCAGCTTTCATTGCCTTTTTACTCCCGATTCACTCTTCGCATCTATACTGCAACGAACGGTCTGGGTGGGGGCGCAAAAACCCCTTGGTACGCCACTGCTGGGGCTGTGTCAAAACACTCGGACACTGCTGCAGTTTCTCCAAACAGACGTTTTCTTTATTCCTGTCGTAATAAATATCAAAAGGTCCTTTAGGCATTAACAGCAAAACCAGCGACTGGTTTTCCAGAGTTGTTTATCATACCATTAACTTTTAAGTTGAGTAACATTTCTGCTAGTAATTGCTCGCTGAACTGTCTGAACCTGTGATTGTTCTTTATTCGGTGATATTCTCATGGTAAGAGCACCAAGAGAACTACCAGGTTAACCTATTCAAATAAGTTTGGTATATTCTTTTGGTTTTGTGTACTTGATATATTTAAATTTCCAGTCAACTCGAGACACACCGAGACCACTGAAAATATTAATTCGTGAAAATGAACAGGAACCAGACCATGTTATGAAAAGAGAGCTCCGGAGCCGGATCTGTTTTGCGACGACCACGCAGTCCCGGATTATACCCCACAACAGGTCTTACCCCGGATTATACCCCACAACAGGTCTTACCCCGGATTATACCCCACAACAGGTCTTACCCAATCACACACAGTTGGAAGGCCTTGCTAGTGTGAATGTCGCAACGGAACACATTGCAATTTATCTTTTGTAAAGGCAAGCGATGTATGAGCCATCTGGTATGACTTCTGCAACAAGCTCAAGATGTCATTCCGATGTGCACTGCTTCAGTGATGTCACAAGCGATGTGCACTGCTTCAGTGATGTCACAAACAAGCATCAGGATCTTTCTGCACGTCGGCGGATTTGAATCAGAGCAAAACGTCTTGAGGATCAATAATCTTTTCATGCGGATTTATACATCATTAAAGAATGCGTCATACGCAATAGAATACGTCATACGCGAAGCACTTCTGCAAACACAAGCTTTTCGTCCGTGTCTCCACCAGAAGCCATCTTGATGCGTCCGAATGTACCCCCACTCTCCCCTTTGGTCAGACGACCGGGATTGATGCAGGCGCGTCCTTCGACGCACTTGGCAAAGCATTTAAGGTCGGAGGGGAGGATGAGCAAGTCGGGAATGCGGACATCCGGCATTTTCGCTTCGTACACAGCAGTCGGCCAATCAACAGACAAGGCCTCGTGTGACGGATAAAGAGGATAATAGCTGGAAAGCAAAACGCCATTTCGTGAAGTTGCTCGTACATAACAAATTAAAAATGCGGTTAGTAGCATTCCACACTTCACTGATCACGCACATGAACTGTGAACAGATGTCGTCATAGAAACCTCTTGTGACGCACACGACACCAAATCATACGTCAGCAATGACGTGGCGGTGAACGTTGTGGGACATTCCTGACCAGAGTCACCACAATGACGCACGCACACGAAGCTGGCTTGTATGACATCACAGAGGTGTGCAGTTGGAGGGCAGCAATAAGTGCCTTGAGGAGGACAGGTGGGCAGCGGCGTACTTTCAAAAAACGCTGGCAAGATACATCTGATGAGCGAGGAAGCCTACACTGCATGACTTGTTTACCTCCGCTCAGCCAGCAAGTGGCGGGCGAGCCTCGCAAGTCGGTCTGTGCTTCCTGATGCGGAACGGAAGATTTCCTCTGCTCCAAGATGGAACATGACGTCAGTGGATGTGACGCCAACACGAATCGCCCCAGCGTCAAAGGTGCACGGGTCGCTCAGGAAGCTGACGCGCTGTCGATGGAAGAAACACGTTGCTTTTCCACCACGTTGCTAATTCGAGTCAGAAAGACGCGCAGCTCTCCGAAGGTTGAGCTAACACAAGATTTGATTTTACTGTTAGTCATGTGACTTTGAACATGTTGAAAAGTGATTCAGTGTAAGATCTCGTTGACAGTAAAAAAGCAGAAACGTTTTTTTCTACAAAAAAAAACACGACATGAAAGATTGCTCGCGAGGCCTACCTGCGATCTGACATGTAGGTTGTAAGGAGGTTGAGGATAGACTGGATGATGGAAGATATCCCGTTGAGCAGGAATGAATATTAGACTCGTCACCCTAAATAACCACAAGCGTAGGTGATTGCTTCAATGCAGTCCGACGTTGTTTCAATGAAAGGACAACCGTAAGATCTCCCACGGAATAACTAGTCAGTGTCAGACTACCTCGTGATTTATTCAGAGATAAAGTTATTTTCGCTAAAAATCACCATCAGTTCTCCTGTTGATGTGGAATCAAAATATATATATAAAAACTACGTAAATATGACGTAATCAATGACCTTTTCTGAAGAAATCGATTTCTTTCCTATTAAATCATAATACTGGCTTGTTTTCCCATAGAAACCTCAGCCATCAATAAACAGGTTGCCAGTACCTACACTGTCGCTATTTGGTTGTCAGACCAAAACCATGGCTGATTACTTAACAGCTCAGAATTGTATTAGAGCGGTAATTGCAAATTCAAAGAAACATTTAGAAATAAACAACAAAATACACTGAGCGCAGTATCAGGGCTGCAGAGTCCAAACAGCGCGCAAGTCTATCGCAGTTGGATGTAAACAACGTTGCAAAGATGATTCGGGGCAGCTATCACACAAGACGCGTGGTCGGCATACACGACATGCACAGTGAAGTTGCGGAATTGTGGCCCCACAACAATTCGCCTTCGTCAACTTTTGCCAAGTGGCCAAAAAAGTTGGCAAAGACACAGCACCATCATCACCGATAAAATCAGTTCATATATTTAAGCTGAGCGGTTAAGTTAGAGGCAGGTTTACTGCAGTTCGAGTTACAAATAAACGGGAGTCACACACAGTTCAAACATTGCATCTCAGATCAAAATCAGCACAAACAAAAAGGATTGGTACACATTTAAATCACGAAGTCACACGACTTCCTGCAAAGTTTGAAGTGAAATTATCACGTAAATTGCCAAGGAAGGCGTCCGGCACCCCCACTCACCCCTCCAGCGCAGCGGTAATCGATGATATCCAGTTATTCGCGAGATCTAAGAATGAATGTTCGGTTTGGCTTTTCTCCAGGTCAACATGAGATGAATCAATGAGTGGTCCGACCTTCACAAAATAGCTCTAACAGCGACAGCGTGTGCTTTACGCTCTACCAAGCACTTGCGATAGACTGGAACACAGCACGGCACAGTGCTCTTTTAATATCCATCACTTATTGTGGAACGATGAAACCATATTCTTCAACTGGGAACACTGCCGGTTTTCATTTGACAGCAAACACTGCACAAGTTTAAGGTCAGGAGTTTGGTGTTTTTTTCAAAGATGGTTTGACCGCAAATATTTTGTTTGATCTTTTGTGAGTATTTTTTAAAATTTGGCCGATTTTTGACCTAGTAATTTGCATGTGGTACCACATTCCGGAATTCAAACACTTAAAATGTCTAAATGTCGCCATGTGCACTCCTACAAGCACGCTTCCCTTTCCTGACAGTTGAAATTTTCCAGTTTAACATTCAAAACCCAGAGAATGGAAAGAGTTAACGACGCATAATTTGTTTACCAAAATGAATAATACCACGTTTGGTCTTAAGATTTATGGTGGCTTCACACAGAAACCTGTTACGGCTTACGAACGGCAGTCTTTACACGTGCAGCAAGAACACCATCACCGACAACCACGGCAGTCCGGCTTGAACCAATTTTAAACCGTTCGAAACCGAGAAAATTCACCCGGATACGACCAACGGAGCATGTGTGAAGGCTTCCGTTGGCCATAAGCCGGATCGTCAGCCGTAACCGGATTCTGTGTGAAGCCACCTTAAAGCTTTGGTCGTTTATGAGAGTTGGCCTGGCCATTGGGCTGATGAAATGAAACATCTACCAATCCTGCTTTGGACATTAATCTAGCGCACAAACTAACTCGTCACCAAGTTCAAGATATATATAGTTTTGACCGCGTAAATATCTTGAAAATTCACCATTTCGCCGGTGGATGTTGGAATCGAATCCTTGTTTCACAAGCGCTTAGCACTTGCGAGCTATCAATATTTAGCTTTCAGAAAAACTCACAAGAATAGTTATATCCGGTTTGTGCTCCTGCACGACAGTAATGAAATCTTCGAGGGGCTGGTAACTGACTGTGTCCAAGGTGGCGAAGGGTCCAGCAGCGACAAATATGTTGGTGAAATCTGCAACAGGCAAAACCAGCTGATTGAGACGCTGCCCTACTGCATCCCGGATAGCTGATGTGTTGCGAGTATTTGAACTGGCACCAGTCCACAAAAATGAATTAAACAGAAGGTGTTATTTACGCACAGTACACCGGCGAATCACAATTTTGAAGAAAAAGTTTCTCATTTAGTTATAAACCCCTTTTCCAAACGTGAGGACAAAATCATGGTTTTTGAAACGAACTTCATAAGTAGTATAGCTATAATTTTTTGCGAATAACAGCATACCTTTCTTAGAATCGATATTGGCTTTGTCGCCAACGACTACGTTGCCATGAGAACAAGGTGCACAATAAATATCGGTAGCAACAAATCTCTTGCCAGTGGGATTTGTTCCCCTCAACGCAACAACCTGCGCAAGATGGAAAAGTTCGAAATCAGTTAAATAATTGTGCGAATGCACACAACGCGAAGGGAAACCATCCGGTTATTTGCTCCACATCCACACGAAACAAACGATTAAAGATAGACCGACATATCAGCCGATATTTGGGTTTTGCCGATATATCGGTATCGGCCAAAATAGCCGATTTTATCGGCCTCAGGTGTTGACAAAACGCTGTTCTATTCCTCACTCATCCATACAACTTGCGCAAGAAAGCAAAATGAAGCAAGTCAAGACAGTTATCTTGCAGCAACGCTAGCAGGTGCGTTACATGAACAACCATGGACCACGCGTCGGTCGTCATAGCCGAAACAAAAGCATCGTCATTAATCAGAATGATTAAAAATCATAGCAAAATATTGAAATTGCTGCAATTTGAAAAATTTTAGCTCATAAATCCTAATTTTTGAAGTTTTTCAAAAAAAGGTAAGGCATGGAATACATTATATTTTGATAATGAAGCAGAAAACAAGATTAAAAATTTTTGGAAATATCGGTGATCGGTATCGGCCCCCAAAAAGCCATATCGGTCGATCTCTACAAACGATGGGGCGATTGCTTTCAAAGCAACACTGTACAATCAAATGCGAAGCTAAACGGAAATCACGAATGACGCAAAACATGAGGAATTCTTCGTAGTAAGCAAATAAATAAAGCATGCAAAACCATGACGTTATTTTTTAAGATTGTACAATGTAATCACATCCAAAAGCATATTGCAAACATAACATGAACGTGTTATTTGAAGATACACATTTATAAAATGCTTGCAGGATGACTTGCATAGACACTTTAAAACTGGTTTAGAACTTGTTTAAAAAACAAAATAAAAAAGCTCCGAGCTTTCTCACCTGCCCTGGAAACAGCGAATACTCGGGCAAGGATTCAATATCTAGAGAAACGGAATGGCCGAATGAATGCAACCTATCGCCCTCCAGCAATAAGGAATTCCTGTGCAATCGGCCTCCACTCTCACTCGCGATACGTCCCACTGTCACACATGGGCTTTGGCTGGAGGCAGTGCAAGGCACAAAAGATTGAACATCGTGGTGGTTTTGAAGCTCCTCAGCTGTATTCTCCATGATATCGTTGAGAACTGAACAATAAGATCAATAAAATCAATTTTCAAGCTACTGGATTTGAAAGCAACTTGCGCGGGCGATACACCAGAGACTTATTTGATTATAACCTACCATCGCACACATCCACAATCTTTTGGAACATGTATTTGTAACTCTTCTGAATAAGTGAGTGGTTTTGGCAACTATGAATTTTGTTTACCATTCTCGACGCTGGATTGACCCAGAAGTCTGTTGAAGGCGCCTCACCAGCGTACATTTGTGCAACACATTCACCAGAATTACTTCGACTGGTGTATTTGGCGGACTCACTCCTGTTAATTAAAAAAACAAACACCATGTGCTTGCTTTTATTTCCAAATCAAGAACACAACTAAACAGTCAAGGTTTCCTCGAAAGGAAAAATTCCGCTCCACTTCCACTATTCTTGTGGACGTCAAATCGGTCAAATAAGATCGTAAGTGTGTACAAGCAACAATTGAAACCACATGTACGGAGGGTATTTTCAATTGAAACCACATGTACGGAGGGTATTTTCAACAAAAATTCAAATGTTACCTGATGGGCGACTTGCTCGTTGGTGAAAAAATAAGAGATGTGTTTAAATGTGTTACATTCTTATCGACTCTTGGTGTACACAGTATACTTTTTTCCTAAAATAAACAGGTAAACACTCAGATTGTACGCATGGAAATATATACGCAGTTACACCAACAAGACCAGGCAATTAGTTTTTAATTTATCAGAGTTCAATTTTTGACTTATTAGAGACAAAGTTAAATTAGATGGTGAACATGAGTTGATCAAAACAAAAAATACGTATTATTGATGTGCAGCACTAACCAAAAATTGACCAAGGTAAGGAGATACATTTCATAGTGACAAACAAATATTTAGTTGATCCATTGAAAAAATTAGGACTCTGTCAGCAAATTTCAAGTTCGGCCACAAACAAAATTTCCACATACTTGAACTGATTTCAATTTTTCTTTGTTGGCAGGGGTGCAATATTCTTCAAGGAAATCCATATCATCACCAGTTTGTTTTGAAAATATTTGCGGTAAACTTTCATGATCATAAATATAGTCTTTGCTGGAGTCAAAATTACTGGATACTTTATGGCTTTTTTTCTTAGCTTGGTTGCTAGTGAGCTGAAAAGAATCAACATAAAATACTGAAACATCTAGTCGAAAATAAAACAGCACATGATCCTCAAATATTTTCTTGCACTTAGAAAAGATTTGCAATAAAGTAACTTACTGACAGCACCATAGTACTTCAACTTTAAATGTGAATGTGTAAAGAACTAAATAACAGAATTTTACTTGGAATTGTTGACTATCTTTATAATTTGAAGAACTATAGTGATATCACTGTCTATGGAAAGAAATCCTTTCTCAGCAAAGTATCAGACACTAAGATCTTACAGAGTATATATTTCACCTACAAAGTAGGTATCATCAGCTCTTATTCAAATAGAATCTATAGTGATATCATTACATCAAGTACATGATGTGTTTGATCATGTACTGAGGTCAAAATTTTCTCATACACTAAAACATTTTTGAATGATTAACAGATTTTCTTTGGTGAAGCTTGTGAAAACCTGTGAACTTTTGCAAAACCTTCGTTCATAAAATCAAGCCAGTAACCAAACAGCTTTTGGTAGACTGGGCACAATCAATTATTTTGGTTGAACAACAACAGACAAGAGATCACAAAGTTTACACTTTCATCTGAGAAGACCTGGTTCTTTGACTTACTCTAAAACAAGACAATGTCCTGTTGAAACAATATTTCACAAAATATACTCCACCATTTAAACGACTTACCAGACTGTGAAACAAATCAAGATGAGAAATCTTTAGCTCACATTGATTGTTCTTGCTTTGGTAAGCCAGCCATTCATTCACAAGGTCATCAGCATCCAAACTAAAAAGTTGAGAAATGTCCACCACTAAACAAAAGAAAATAACAAAGAAAATGTGAAGGTTGTAAACAACATAGGGCAGTCAGAAAGGACCACCAAAGTAGCTATTTACCTTTTGCCTGAGTTAGACTTCAGATTTTTTACTCATTACTCATTTAACTGAAATATCAAAAAATCAGATGAGTCTTTCATGTTTTTACTGAAAATAAATACCACTGCTTGATTGACATGAATTCTCTTTTAGGTGACATTAACACCTTGATGGCCGGTCTACGAATACATCGTATCTGGGTATTCAGCCCAAAACCAGCAGTTTTCAGTTGCCTTACCAACCCCATAGCTCCTCTGCCGATTGTGCTAGAGAGCTGTTCAAACTCTCAAAAGATTCGGCAAGTCTTCTAGTCTGCACTCAAAAAATTTTTTGGTTGGGGGTTGCAGAATTTGTGTGAGTGACGTCATAAGTAGTTTTTGGGCCATTTTGGCTCATGTTACCTGGCCTAGGGCCCAACCGCTAGGCCAAAGTGTTTCAATGAAGTTTTCATGGGAAACTAGGCTCGAGTCTGAGTCTTTTGAGCCTTTGATTGACTTTCCAGCGTTCTGATTCAAAAGTTATGATCTAAAATAAACAAATTAATTAATTAACTAATTAATCAAATATTTTTGTTTACTTTAGATCATAACTTTTGAACCCAAAACCCCAGTAGGTCATACCAAGTCTCAAAATACTTGGATTGTAGCCTTGTTTCCAATAAAAACTTTAGCAAAAATACTACCATCTAACGGTTTGGGCCCAGGGCCAGGTGAAGTGGGCCAAGGTTGCCTAAAAGTCTTCCACTTATGATGCCACTCCACCCTCCAACCAAACAAATTTTTTTGAGTGCAGAGTAGAAGACTTGCCGAGTCTTTTTATTTTATGTCAAGTGTTGCTGTAAAAAACATCTGTAGCTGTATTTACTTGATCAACAACACAGATGAGTCAAAATAAGGAAGTGAAGAACTTTATCTCAAATTAACGTATTGTGCAAATGGTAACATTAAAATCTTAACTCAGGGAAAAATTCAAAACTTAATTGTTGAGTGTCCTACAAATTACATTCTCAGAACTAAAACTGCCATTGAAGGAATTGCTGAAAATGAAGCTCATATTTTATTAGAGAAAATGCACCTGATTAATTTGAATGAATTTTAACCTCAAAAGAAGAAGCCAAGGTGTTTTTGCAAAACCACTTGAAAGCAAACAATCATTTTTACAACATTGTTTTTATTTCCAATTGATCAATTAAATAGCTTCAATTTTAGATATCAGGTGTATTTGCTACAAGCATCAAATAAACAAAGCTTGCAAAGACAAGAAAGCACATATAGCTCTACAGAACTAATGCTGTTTATAATATTAATAAAATCATTACGTCTCACATTTATTTAATATTACTGCATCCTTTATTGTCACATCAAAAACTTCAAAAGCATCAGCAATGTCTTCAGCAGTAGCATACATCATTTGCAATGTTGTTCAGATAAATCTGCACTAGTAAACTACAAAAAATGCAAAACAATTTTGTTTAGTCAATACCTGCAGTGTTTTCAGGAAGACATAGGTAAAATTATTAATAATTCACCAAGAAAAATTTTAGACCCTAATTATTGTAAGCTAAGCTCAATTAGACAAGATGGAAAAAATAACTGGAAGCAAATAAAATTACCAGAAAGCATGATCCTGGCTTCCTTTTCATTATATATACACATATTCAGAAAACAAGTGAAATACCAAACAAGTCTTTCAGCTTAGCCTACAGACACCATTCATAGGTGCAGTGTTCATATCTAGCAGATAAATTAGCTCTTCTGGTGATTATTTTATTATTTTGCCGACCTTTCGCCCACCTATTCAAGTGGGCTTCCTCAGGGCAAGGTTTTTTAACCACATATAACATGCAACTTACTAATAACAAGAAACAATGAGCAGTATCACATACAAACACAAAAAATGCAAAACTGACCATCATGTTATAGGAATGGGTGACGGCATGCCACAGAAAAAATGCAGAAGTGTAAAATGAAAAATGCTGGGAGATGAAGTATAGCAAACAATAAATAGCATAAAACCTAAATAAAAATGCACAAAAAATAGTTCAACAGCATGAAGGTATGGGGCAAAATAGAGAACAAATAAAGTGTAAAATAGTGAACATATAAGGTGTAAAACATGCATGGTGGGAGTTGGCAAATTTAGAGGTATGAAGGCGGTCAAAAAGAAGGCAAACTCAAGGAGGTTTGGTAACGGATAAGCTTTGTTCATGTTTCAAAACATTGTAATAGAAAGCCAGTTCATATCTTTTTTAATTCAAGGCTGTTTGATAGATACATGCATGCTACTGTAAATGAACAGACTAGTATCACTTTGCATTTATGTTCAACTTCCAACATATCTTCTCTTAGAAAACTTTGCTAACGCAATTGGGCTACACTCCTCATTACTAAGTTCTAAAGGTTTGTAACTTCATGGAAGTACAACACAAACATTAACATTAAAATCTAAAACCTTATAGCAACCATGTTGATGTTGTTATCCATTCATGTACTCTTTACTACTAATACCATATCTATCTCATGTTTGCACCATTAAGCAAATACTTTTCGACTACCGCCAAATATCATGTTCTTAGATGTATCCATGTGTTCCTTGTTACTGCCATGTATGCTGTGGGAGTGAAGACATCAAAGCTTGACCGATATATCAGCCGATATGGAAATGTTCATATTGGCAAAATTCATATTGGCAAAATATTGTATCATATTGGCAAAATTCCTCTTATATTTATCGGCAATATTTGCTCATAAAAACTGTTACACTGTTGTTCTGCATGGAGTGTTCGGAACTACTTCCTCTAATTAATGCAAATTCTGTCTTGTTCTTTATGGTGTGCAGCCCTCTGACTGCATCAAGTAGTGTGTAAAATACAGATACTTATGTGGCCTACATGCTGAAGAAAAAAAATGCACTGCAATGTCTTTCAACTGTGGCTTGTGCAATGCAAAAATAACAGTATCAGCATCAGTTATCAGCAATAAAATATCAGTATTGGCCCACAAAAGCTTTACTGTATCAGTCAATCTGTAGAAGACACTATACAATAACCGACCCTAAACATCCTTTACACTGCACTGTTATCGGATTGGGAATCCCACAAATTACTCAAGCACGACCGTGAATATCTTGCTGAGCTGCTTGAGCATGCATTTTTTCAACCATATGCGATTGAGCTAATCCAACTAGCAGAGGTAGATTGGGAATCCGATAACAAGGGATTCGAGCGAAAAAGAGGTTGGGTGGTTTGTATTAACTCTTCGACAACCTTTTCTGTACCTGTTTAATGCTAAAACCAATACCGGGGAACAGATTAGCCTTTTCAAGCTAATCTGCAGCAAAAACGACGGATTAATTTATTTAAGTTTTGCCTGTAGGCTAACTACACCTAGTTAGGGAAACAATCAGCAAAATTGAATCGGTTAAGCAAACTGAAAGATTATTCGGTAGATTACACGACATCACATACTGGACTGAAGCACTATTACCCCAATACTGATTAACAGGTTTTCATTACACCTTGGTATAGTAGAGTGATTCAACCTCTGTGCAAAATGTGTAATATTGGAAGTGGATGACTTCAATATAGGCTACACTTTGAACTTTGTATCCCAGTTATGTGGCTATGATTTCCTCAGTTTATAATGGAAAACATGGAGTAGCATGAAATGAGTCATAGAAGTTTGTGAAATAGATTATAATTGCAATTTGGTGAATTGCAGCACCTACTGTTCATAGATTACCACTCACGAAGTGCTGTGAATCCTCATATTTGATACTCCTGTATTGCACTGCAGAGAATAGACTCGTTAGTGATCTTGACTGAAATCAACCACATGGCTTTGCAGTGTAAAAACAAACTCCCTTTTCCTGCCCTGTAGAATATGTTCAAATTCTATCAAAGTCACTTGAAGAGTGCAATTACGATGTGAAGCAGTTTTCATGACCTCATCACCCAGCAGTTGTCTACGATTTTCTCTGCTGGCTGTTACTTTTTGGACTACACTAAATAAAATCATGTCTCACCGATTCCAACTACACCTACGAAAAGCACTTTTCTGTAGTGGAATCAGCTTTCACCTTATCATTTTAACCTATTCCTCAGCTTTCGCAATACTGTAGGCCAATCGCATGAAGCAAATCTTCGAATTCCTTGCAGTGTAAAAACGCCCCAATATCGAGTTCGCAAGTGGGTTCACAAAGGTAAGCCAAGGGCGACGAATCGCTCACGCATCAATCCGATAACAGTGCAGTGTAAAATAGGTAATTGTAACCTCTCGGTTGGTGTTGCGTTGAATGTGCAATTCACCATGAATAGGATGTGTGCAAAGAATAACACCCATATATATGCAGTGCGACAAGCAGTAATAATAGAGTCATCCCAACAGAATCATCTTGGTGAGTGACCTCTAACAATGCCTATGAACTTGTTCACCAGTTGACTGTAGTTGCTAACACTGATGACGACAGTGATCTTGTTGGTTGATCTCTGTTGTTGCTTGCTGCCAGTGTGAAGCCTTGTGCCCTTGTTGCTCGGGCTTTCCAATCCAAGGTTCTCACACATTTTCAAAAATCATTTTCCATACTTCTGCAATACCTTTTCAATACTAGATTTAAGAAATTTAATAGTATCACTTATCTTAATTTTTCCAAAATTTTATTCCATGGATCACAATGCAAGAAACATTTGCAAAACTGTCATCAGCGGTAAAAAAAATTGAATGAAAAATGGCTGAATTCGAATTTCCATACTTTTTCAATGAGCTTTTGATAGATTTTGACCAAATTCAATACTTTTTTAAGCTGTTGACAACCGATTTCACAATTTAATACCTTTTCAATACTGCGTGGTAACCTTACTGAACAAAACAGTATGTTGTGCTTCGCAAATTTATGTCCTGCTCTTGAGTATTCTTGAATCATTGAACTAAGCTAGTGTAACACCCAATTGTTGTAACATTTTTGTTCAGTTGAATTTAAATGTTCCATTAATGCAATTTAACACATTTAAGATTACTAAAACTCTAAAATCTCCAACCCTAACTGCAAGTATAACCTGTTTACGTGTCTATTTGTGGTAATATAATAACATAGCTTGCGTAGACATAGTGATAGTTGGTTACCTAGCAGTTGACTTTGCATAGCCATAGTTGGCTACCTAGCCAGTGCCTAGTCAAAAACTTACAACACAAACTATCAACTCCATCCATTCCAGAATTACCAGATGGATTCGATTGAAAACATAAATGCAACTATGGCTTATTATTATTTATGCTAGTTTTCAATAGTGTTGAAGCTTTCAAACTATTTTTTATATTTAAAAAAGAAATCAAGACGATGACAAAACAATTTAAACGTCACAATCCACTTAAGAAAATAGAATTGTTCTTAATACCATCTATTAGTGCTGACCTATGCCTAGCCTAGTCAGTGCTTAATGAATCTGGAAATTTAAAACGATTTTGGTTAAGCTTAGCCCGACTTAACTGTACAGGATACTGACTCTGCACATTATGCCTATGAAATTATTATATATTCTTGAATGGAAAATGCAGTAAAACCGCATATATTTCAAAAATTTCATCAGAGTTGAAAATAAAACAGATTTTTAACAAAAACCCCAGAACCCCGGATAAAACAGAAAAACACCAGAGCTAGGGAAAAAAGTCCAACAGTGGCAACACTGCTTCCCGCCAAAACTAACAAATTCCATTCAGTTCAGCAATTGTTTGGAGAGCATTGCTAAGGTTTGATGCACGGTTGAATAAGTCTTTTACGGTTCATTGCATTTTGAATGCAGAATTCCAAAATCTTGCTTAGAAAACTACGACGAAGCGATGAATATGGATTTTCATTACGAGTCAAATCCTCTAGATTTTCAGTTTTTCGATAGATTTGGATTGGATTTGGATTTTATGAATTCTCCTTATCCGGATTTGGATTGGAGTTGGATTTGATATTTTTGTTTTGAATTTCATTGCAACATTCAGTCCTGTTTGAGAAATGTATATTATTGCATTCAATCTGTAAAGACACTTTTTGCAACTGCATTGAAGACAGAACCATAGGGTTACAGACACATTCTCAACACTAAATTTAGCTAACACGTAACACTTGTTACAACACTACTGCGCAGTAGGGCGCTAATTCCTAAATTGGGCAAGTCTAGGTAAAATGCGAAACCATTGTGGCTTGACACGCCATCAATCAAAAGGATACTGAAAAGTTTGATCACTCATTCACAGAGTAAAATGCGATTATAGTCTTCAAAGAATAAGGAATAATACAAACAATCTGACTGCATCAAAGCACGTAACCATAAGTTGTTAGATTTTCTGCATCTTTCGAAAAATAAGTACGTGTATTTTCTTAACAGAACCTCAAAGGTAGGAATGTTACATTGAACTTGGTGGCTACTAACACTCGCTCTGCAGAGCAGGTTGTATAGAGCTCTGCATCCAAAATTATATGCCACACGCAATCTCTGCATGCATGACTTCCTGAAATTACACCATAATTGTGATGCATAGATGGGAGTACCAAAAAGAATGAAAAAGTACGTTTTTAACTGCATTTGAACACCGGGAAAAGGAGGCTCACAGCTTGTTTGCTGCGTAATATGGACATCGCAGTTGTCTGAATGTCTTTGTCATCTGATAGCTCAGTATCCAATACAATCCCCAGATATTTGTACTGGTCAACAGATTTCACGTATTGACCACCCAATTTCAAGACTGGAGTGGCTGTGCTTTTCGCACTCTGAGCCTTAAACGTCATACAAACAGTTTTGTTGCAGTTGAAAATAATCCCATGCGATTCTACTTACGCCTGGCACACATCTAGTATTCTTTGCAACCAACGTACACTTGGACAAAACACACAAATATCATCAACAAACATCAAGTGATTCAATAAGACTTCACCAATACAACACCTTGCTTCAATGTTGTCTAGATCCAAATCCAGGTCCATGTTAACCTCTGATAATGTTGTGTCATGTAAGGGACAAGGAAGTATATTTCATCCAGTAAAGTTGGGCAAGAATTGTGGAAATGATTCGGAGTGAAGGAGAGAAATGCAATGGAAACTACTTTCACCAAAAACTTGCATCTAAATAACCTGATATCAAATCTGCTGCAGCAGCATTGTGCCAAATTTTTTAGCTTGCCGGCCACCATTTTGTGGTTCATTTTTTAGGTTGTAGGGCGCCATTTTGTATTTTGCAGCAAAAAACACAAAGGAAAATGTGAAATTTCGTTTGAATTGACATTGAGTTGAGCTTGCAAACCAACGACTTGACAACTCTTGTGAATCGACTCTGACACGACCAAGTGATGAAACGATTCTGAATCGACTCGAAAAGATTTTAGATGACCCTGAACTGACTCTGACTCAACAAAAATGACTTGGACTCATCACTGCCCTTGTGATTTTCGATTTTGCTTATGATATGGAATACGGGTTTGCAGCATATCAATAACGATAGTGATAATTGCTAAAACAGTGCGCCAATGAGTATGGTGATGTTTTTCAAATGTGCTTGTCTTATGGGGGTGCCTCAGGGTAGTGTTATTTCACCTTTGCTTTTCCTTATTTACATTAACGATATCACAAAAACTTCCTCTTTTCATACTACTTTATATGCTGATGATATTTGTCTCCATATGTCAAATTCCTGTTCTAATGTTCTTCAGACAAATGTTAACCTTGAACTATGTAAAATTGACCATTGGCTGAGAGCCAACAAGCTTTCTCTTAACTACAATAAGGCTAATTTTATGCTATTAACTTCTCGAAAACACAACCCTGCCTCATTTAAAGCTACCATAAATAACCACACCATTTCCCCTGAAGACAACCTAAAATACCTAGGTATCCTTCTTGACAATAAGTTAAGCTGGAAACCTCATGTACAAAAGGTAAAAACTCAGCTATCAAGAACTTGTGGAATTCTATCCAAACTTAAACATTATACATCACCGCCTGTACTTACAGTTGTCTACAACTCATTAATACATCTCTACCTTAATCACTCAGTTCTCAATTGGGGACGTGCTTCAAATGCAACCATTCAGCCTCTCATTAAGCTCCGAAATAAAGCTATAAAAATAATAAATCCAACTAACATGGGATCACTAGAAGACCATTTCCAGCACTTAAACAACCTAATCCTTCCCAAACAATATAGCTTTTCAGTAAGCAAATTCATGCACTCTTGTCATAACAAACTGCTTCCAAATCATTTTGATGAATATTTTATTCCACTCAGCTCAATTCATTATCACTCCACAAGACTAGCAACCTCTAAAAACCTGTTTTTACCTAGAGTTAACTCTTCCTCAGGAAAATGTTCTCTTAAATTTATTGGCCCAAAAATATGGTCTTCAATGTAGCAGACAGAATATTGTCTACTACAAATGAAACTTTGCATCTTAAAAGAAAAAATGTATTTCAAGCTTGAAGCAATAGAAACAAAAGCTGAAGAGACTCCAAATGAAAAAGTTAATCCAACCAAAAGTGAACTACGTGATGGAAATTTTCCTTTCAGCAGTTTAATGATAATACAAACAATTCAACCTTGACAGACAATGGAGGCATGGTCAAGCAATCAAATGTCGCGTGATTGAGGCGTGAACTAGTTATGATATAACATATTGTACGTGACATAAATCACATGATTTTTTAGGGACTTTCCAGTGAACTTGGGTATATAAGTGCCGATTTTCGTAGTCAAGTTCAGTTCGCTTGTCGATCTTGATGAATGAACTATCTCGGTTGTTTAAACCACTTTGGTTTTGCATCAGAAGTAGAACGAAGCTCTGCCTTGCAGCTTTTCCTAGCTCGACGGATTGGTTGTGAGTGCTATTGGGACAACCAGGTGCTGCACCTTGGTCTCAGTAGCTTGAGCTTCTGACTGAAAACTAAGTCACTTAGACCGACTTGTTTTCAGTCAAATACGAGTGGCATGTCCGGGATAGTCCTTGTCACTCTAAACAATAAATTGGCATTGTCCGAATGAAGCTCTTTCACTTAGAACGACAAATTTGGCTTGTCCGAATAAATGTTTGTTACTCTAAATTGGCATTCTTAAAAACAACAAAAAATTGGCTTGTCCAAATGAAATTATGTCATTCCAAATATTTGGAAAACCCTGTTGTCAAATGATTCCAGCAAAAAACTCAACCTGTTTACACAAAAACTCTGCAACGCTGACAAAAATGAAATGCGTTGAAATCGTGATAGTAATATCGGAAGCTGAGTAACAACTTTTTGATTAACGAAACTCCAAACGCTGGAAACGCCCGTCACGATCAGACTAGTCAAAAGTCCTTATCTACAACTGTAAGTCATTCATTTGACGATGGGTTAATGTAGCGACAGCTTCTGAACTGAAGATATTACTTTAGGTGTTTCATGATTGTCTTGCTGGTTGTAAGGATGGTCTTAAGAAATTGAATTGTGTCTGTGAATCTGATTCGAGAGAATCCGTTTGATTTCATGCGTTGCCAAATTGGTAAGTGCTTTAATTTACAGTTTGCAAATGTCTTATTTTTAATAAAAGATGATTTTATCTATACTATCAGTGTGCTGTTATTTTAAACAATATTTGCTAGCTCTTAGAAGCCTACTAGGAAGATCAAGCAAGCTAGCTTAGACTTGTGAACATCGCCCTTGATGCAGCTATGACGCGAAACCACAAATTAAAACGGCTGCATCTAAATACAATCTTTTGGTTTTAATGTAGATAAAAAGATTTGTGATATCAATACCAGACGATATTAAACTTTCAACCAACTTTACCTTTAAACGGAAACTTAAGAAACACCTCCTTTATGAAAAAAAATTCCCAACTATGAACTTTAACAACATTTCATTTGTCCAACAAACTACTGTGAATTCTAGTATTCTGTAAATCTGTTTTATTTTTTGTGTGTATTTACTTTTTCGTATTTTCTGTGTGCACATTCTATGCTTTTCGGCATGAAGTACACTTTTTGTTTTTTCTGTTTTGTTTTGTTTTCTTTTGTACCTCATTAATAAGTTTTTGTAACTTTTTTACTTTTTATATTACTATTTTTTAATTTCTTTGTATTGCTAAAAATACTCTAACCACTCCAATTTCCTTCACTTAAATTTGATCCACTCATCTATGTACATAGGCATGCGCTATCACCTGTACATTTTCTTCACCATGTTCTGCGTTCATTCGTTTTCTGTTTTTTTTTCCTTATGCTTATTTGATCTGCAACTGTTATTTCCCAACACTTTTCAAAAAGTGATAAACGGGGTTGGTTGACCAGATAACCGCCACCGTCTTTCGCCAATCCTACATGACACAGCGCCCGTCTTTATTAACACCGATCAGCTGTTATGCCATTGTGTTTTCATTTGCTCTAATTTTCGCTAATGGTTGGTTTGCTGCATGCGATGGCTTTTATGGTGCTTCTGCTTGTTGGCTGAGTCATATGAAACAATAAACCATTACCATATGTGCAGATCACGTGTCTTTGTAGAAGTGAAGAAGTGAAGCGTAGCATCAGTAAATATTCCATGTTGGACCATGAAGTGCGGTAGGCCTGTCAACAATAAACGAGGTGCTGTACAGTACATTTTCGAGGATTGACGGCGTTCTCAGAAGCGGTAGCGTTATGCACTGAGTGTGAGGCTACCGTGTCTTGTTTTCTGAAACCAGCCGTTTGATTCTGTCATGTTGAAGGCGTTTGCCTGTTGATGTTTCCAAAAGTCAGATCTCACTCCGACTCCACTCTGCCCTGGTGTACCTGAAAAAACAATTATCTCTGGGTCCTTTCGTCAATTCCTGTGCCTTTCCATTTTGCGTTAAAAGTGACAATACAGTGCGTGCCATATAAGCATTCATCTATTGAATCAAACTCTAATGAATGAAGATGGCTATGTCAAACAGTCCAGTGATAACTTTAAATGTTGGTGGTACCAGGTAAAAACCGTTGAAAATTACAAGAAGTGTTGTAAAACTGTGTGGACTTTTGCTGTTGAGTGTTATTGGGCGTAGGCCTAGTCATATTCATTGTATTCCAGTCTGCAAACAGTGCCATTTTTCAACAAGAAATTGTGCGTTATGTGATCAGTTCTAGTAGGTGTGAAATGTATGCAGGGTTCCACGTGGTATTGAAAGTATTCAAAAGGCAGTGGCTATAGATACACCTGTGGATCTTGAAATTTGAAAACTTATGAATACGCCGCCTGTGATGTAACAGTTACACACGACGAGAGTGCAGCAGGCTTGGTAGAAACGAACTAAACGTAAAAGATAAACCCTAACCGTAGCCCCAACCCTAATCCTAACCCTAACCTAATGCTAACCTAAGCCTAAGCTAACCTAACGTTAACCTAACACTAACCTTATCCTAACCCCAAGCTTAGCTAAGCTAACCCTAACCTAACGCTATCCTATCCTTAACGTACCACTAACTTCTAAACGTAACATCTAAGCCTGAAAAGAAGTAAAAACAAAACAAAAGCGAAGTCGGCAAGGTGAGATTCGAATCGAAAACCATTGGCATAGTAGCTGTAACGCATAACCATTGCACTATGCCATGCACGCAGTTTGAATGATAAACTGACTCTTTTATTTGAATTACATCAGGACAGGCATATACATAGTCACTTCCTATTGAAAAAGTATTGAATTTCAAAATTGTTTTTCAAAACCTTGAAAAGTATCGAAATTTGCCAACGATATATTCATACCTAGAAATCGGCCTAAAACCAGCAGTTGTCGGTTGCCTTACCAATGCTATAGCTCTTCTGCCAATTGTGCTAGAGAGCTGTTCAAACCCTTAAAAGATTCGGCAAGTTATCTTGTCTGCACTCGAAAAAAATTTTTGATTGGGGTTGTGGATTTTTTGAGTGATATCATAAGTGAAGTAGTTTTTTGCCATTTTGGTTCATGTTACCTGGGCTAGGGCCCAACCGTTAGGCCGAAGTATTTCGCTGAAGTTTTCATTGGAAACTAGGCTCGAGTCCAAGTCTTTTGAGCCTTTGATTAACTTTCTAGCGTTTCTGGTTCAAAAGTTATGATCTGAAATAAATAAACTAATTATCTAATTATCAAATATTTTTTTTACTTTAGATTATACCTTTTGAACCAGAAACCCCAGCAGGTCATCCAATGTGTGAAAAGACTTGGATTGTAGCCTAGTTTCCAATAAAAACATTAGCGAAATACTGCCATCTATCGGTTTGGGCTTAGGGCCAGATGAAGTGGGCCAAGGTGGCCTAAAAGCCCTCCACTTATGACGTCTCTCACAAAAAATCTGCACCCCCCAACCAAACAATTTTCTGTCGAGTGCAAACTATAAAGACTTGCTGAATCTTTTGAGCCTTTGAACAGCTCTCTATTGCTTTTAGCACCAGAGTTACACTCACGTAAAGCCACATGTGATCCAGTTATTTTGGCACGAATCGCTTGATTTAGACCAGACGCGAAAGTGTTAATTGTCAGTTCATTACAGTTCTTGAGTGAATGATCTTATTTAGCAAAATTTGCTGTATGGCTGTTAGATTCAGTGGGATACTAAACTGCGAAGTTGAACAGTATATTGGTGACGTGACATATTACTGTTATAATATTTAAACAGTAAGATAGCTTAAACTAAGGTTTTTGGGCTCAAGTTCAATTGGTGCATTCAGATGAAACATTATTTAATATTCATATAGGCAGATAGATTCAATAAAAAGCTTTTTGTGTATGAAAGATCTGTTTAACACTTTCGGTAACGGCCCATGTATATATATGTTCCAAACAAAAATCTATATTACCTGGCCCTGAGTGCCAACCCAAAGAGCCATTTTTTGACATGAGTTTTTTTGGAAACTAGGCTATTATCTGAGCCTTTAGAGCCCTTGATTGGCTTTCTGGCATATCTGGGGCCAAAATTATGCCTCAATAACCAAAAATTAGATGAAAATTCAAGTCCCACAAAAGGTAACCTTGGACATTTTTAGCTAAAGGCCATAACTCGCCAGTCGTTTGAGCAAGATAATTTTGGAAAGGTCGGAGTTGAATTGCCATGGGTTACCTTTTATGGGCTTGAAATTTTCCCAATTTTTGTTTTTTGAGCCATAATTTTGGCTGCAGATATGGTAGCAAGCCAATCGAAGACTCGGATGATAGCCTAGATTCCAAAAACAAACTTGAGCCAAAAAATGGCTTGTTGGTTTGGCGCCCGGGGCCAGGTAAAATTGGCCAACAATGCGAATCATGTTCCCATTGTGACATCACCTACAGAAAACCCCAAACCCAAATTTAAAAAAAATTTTCAATCTAAACTCGAAGACTTCCCGAATCTCTAGAAGGTTAGAACAGCTCTCTAATTCAATGGGCTGGCAAGTTATGGTGTAGCAAAGTTCTGCAAAAATGTGGATCAAAGGAAAACCGAAGTTAAGTTGCAGAATGTTTTTAGACAATGTCATCTGTTACTAGTGTGAAGCAATGTGGCTTGACATTTAGCTTGTGATTTGTTCCAATGCGTTGAATGAAAAAGTGTTGACATCGTGAAGCCAGATTTGTAGATTTGTTTCCTCTCTTTTTCAAGTTTCAATCATTTGCATCATTTTTCAGATTTTCAACATCAAAGGAAACACTTACATGGGTTAGTGATTCTTTTTTTAGCAGGTAAGTGATAAAAGATGTGTTTGTGAGGAAAGTTAAGTGTCACCTAACATTTTATTATTTTATATGCATTGTTTGATACCTCTTCATTGTTTTAGTTTGCTGAGCGGTCGAATATCATCATACCAAGATGATCAAGGAGCGGTGAGCTGACTGAGATTTTTGTAGACTTTGTTTAACTTCAACTACTTGAAATGCACCTGAGAAAAGTTGCACATCATTTGCATAAATGTGTTGCATGAAGCTTGCTGAAGTTCTATAAAAACATGATTCCTATCCTGTGTTAAGGCATTGTGGTTGTATTTGCAAGTGTTTGAGTCTGTTTAAATAACTTTTGAGAAGTTTTGTAAAACCAAAGAAGATCTGCAAGTGCCATCATTTTTTTTCACGTACAGTACCCATATCTGCTAAGACTGTTTGAGGGAACATCCAGCACAGGCTAACCTATCAGCATATATGTAGTTGAGCATATGTATGGCCTGTGAGGTATGGCTTCTGCAAATTTTGGTGGCATGATCTCATTATATTGCCAGTTTTTAGGATGCCCACACTTGGATCATTGAATTAATAATTGTACATCATAATTGCTATTACCTTTTCAAGCACAATAGGTAGTTGTGCCTCAGTGTAGAAATCCAGAACAACCAAAGTTCTGGTTTTTTTGAACAACCATTTCAAGTGATGCCAGAGGATGCACATATTTTGGAGGGAAGACAGAACAAACAAGGACATTTTCTTCTGAAATCTAAAGTTACACAAAATGTCAGATCATTTGGTGCATACAAATTCTTGCTTGTGGTGCTTGTTACTGAGATTGCTATGAAACTGATAAGCTACACAAGTTATACAGGGTTCCCATGTTGTATTGAAAGTACTGGATTTCAAAATTGGTTTTCAAGACCTTGAAAAAGTATTGAATTTGGCCAAAATGTATTAGGTATTGAAAAAGTATGGAAAATTCTAAATAGAAAAGAAATCTCAAGTATCTGAGCAGAACTTTACTGAAGACAAAGCAGTTCATTGTATATGCAATGTGTTATGCAATGTGTAAAATTGAGTTTCATGATTAAAAAATTCGAAAAAGTAAGAGAAGTAATAGTATTTGAATTTTTTAAATTTAGTATTGTGAAGGTATTGAAAAAGTGTGGAAAATGATTTGTTTAAAATCTGTGGGAACCCTGGTTATAATTACCAGAAATTAAATGAAAGCTGCAGCCACTGTGCATGCAACTTCTTCAGTCATTGTAAATTCACAATCATGTGTCAGTGTTGTTTTTTGTTTCAGATCTTTATTGACAGAGATCCAGATTTATTCCGAATAATTCTTAACTTTTTGAGAACAAGAGATGTTGACATCCATAATGTTAATGTGAAGTCTTTGAAACGTGAAGCAGAGTTTTTTGGAATTGGGCCGCTAGGTATTTTACTTATTTTAACAGTAACGAACTTCATCTTTTGTAGAATTTTATTTTTGTTAACTTTTTCATTGGTTGTCAGACTGTTTCGTGAAGATGCAAGGAAAAATTTTATATATTATGCAAAGGAGTTAAAAGAACTACAGTGATTTTGGATATATTATGTAATCACATGAAAACATAGTAAGAATTTGCAAGAAGATGCTTAGCAGGAAGTTGAAGAATGTTCAAAAATGTTCCTCCAAATTTTGAAGGTCACTGGACATTCTGTTGAAACAGGTAGACTAACTATGAATGAGCAAAACTATCGAAATCAAGCAGTTTCATAGTTATGATTAACCAAGCAGATGAATTCGTTCTTCTGGCGATTATTTTATCATTAGCGGACGTTTCGCACACCTATTCAAGTAGGCTTGCTCAGGGCAATGTTTTTAACCACATATAACATCCAATTTGCCAATAACAAGAAACAATGAGCAGTATGACGTACCAAGACAAAAACGCAGAACTGTCCATCAGGTTATAGGAAATGGGTGACAGCATGTCACAGAAAAAACGTAGAAGTGTAAAATGAAAAACGCTGGGAGATGGCAATGTATAACAACGCAATAAATAGAGTAAAACCTACACAGAAATGTACAAAGCGTGACTAAGTAAGTAAAGTAGAGGCGTGCGGTAAATAGCGATCAAATAATGTGACAAACTTCAACGATGAGTTAACAAATCTACAGGCACTAAAGCGGTCAATAAGATGACAAACTCAAGGAAGTCAGGTAATGGATAATTCTCACTCATGCTTCAAAACATTATGATAAATAGCTGGGAAGTTTGCGCTTTTGTCGTTCATAATATTAGGTTGTAATTAATAAACAAAGATTGTAAGAAAATGCGTTTATGGTAACTATTTACGTGATGTAGAACATGGGCGTAATCCCAATTGAAAGCATGGCCACTTTGGACTGCATGTTTTGTTAACGCTGTGTTTTCTGGGTTTTTAAGAATATTGCTAGGTAAGGTGTCCCTGTGGTGTTCTTTCAGTCGAGTACTCAGATTTCGTTTCGTTTCTCCAATGCATTTGTGTTCACAATCTCCACTTGGAATTTCATAGACGACACCTCGACGTTTGCTGCCGGGTACGGCGTCTTTTCCTGAAGCTAGGACCGTACTTAGTTTAATTATAGGTTTCGAAGTCGAATTTATCGAAAGGTCGGAGTCGGATATTTTACCTACGACTCCGCAACCCTGGTCAGATAAGCCTCGACCATAGGCATCCCGCTGATAGAGATTTGTAATAAATTGTTATTTGCTATTGTTTCAATGACACACTCACTTTCAGTGACGCACTCACTTGTCTTCTCTTTTTTGGTTTTAACTGTTCTGAATCTGTTATTTTATAGGCTACATCATTTTATTGGAAGTGGCCCGCGACTTGTCGCGTTTTTGTAAAATAGCTCGTAGGTCAGAAGTAGTTGGACCACGCTGGTGGTCGGTTTTTGTCGAGATCATTACATAATATGATATGATAATTTAAATTAGAGGTCTCCAAACTACGACCCGCCGGCCAAATCTGGCCCGCGAAAACATTGTGTCAATGATATATATGTGAAACGTTTGCTGATTTGATAGACATAACGTAACATATCCCAAAACAATCGCATTACGCAAGACGTCCTGCCCTCGGACTGTTGTGCTTGTGTGGCCCTTGGACAAAAAGTTTGAAGACCCTGATTTAAATGATACTTTTACAGCATCGACAGCAAATAAATTTGTTCATCTTAAAAAGTTTTTGTGTGATCAACGTTATGTGCTTTGCAGCCAGGATTTGCGTTAGACTCATGGTAAGGGCATATTGCCATTAGTTTGCTGTGTGGCAGTGAAGTAACCTGAAAAACTAACTGGTTCTTACACCTTATTGGTTTTGTGCAAAACAGGTTTGCCATTTCCATTGTCCATAATGTGTTGTTGCACTCTGTACGTACCACACCATGAACCAAAACAGCGGCATGATTTACAGTTGCACGCCTTACCGTTTGCGATGAACTCGAGCAATCATCATGCGGGACTGTGCTCTTTCATGGAATGTTGGAGAAGCCAACGCTGCCCAACCTCGCGCTGTCACCAAGAATTGAAAGAAGTGTATCTTCTGCACACCCACCAAGCCAGATGTTAGTTGGAAGCTCAGCAGGTACCATGTGTGGGGAGATTGCTTAGCACTGCAGAGCTTATGAAAATTTCCCAAATGTCTTTTGCAGATGTTTTGTGAAATCAGGTTGAAACACCTGAATATATATTTTCAAGCGAAGCAACAAGCTCTGCTGATATGTGTGAAACGTTGCAACGCAATAACTTTCACGAAAGATTCCATTTCGACGCTTTTCATCTTTTTCAGGACCCGGGGGAGATTCTAACAGGGTCTTGGTGATAACAGGTCACAACAGTTGGATTGCAGTAGCGTATTATCACTCTGTGATATGCTACAAGGTCAAAGAGAGCTGTGGCTGGCAGCAGGTTGGTCATTTCGGGCAGTTAGCGCGCATGGAAATGTTCTTTTTTGATTAGGGTATTTGTTAATCTGTCGAAAAAATTTTTATATAGGAAATCGATGTTACGTCAGACCCACAGTCTGCAGCAAAGGTTGCGTGTGAAACGTTGAAAGGCTGAAACAATGGCAGAGAAAGCAAACACACTCAAAACTAAAATGAATATGAATGAGAACACAGCCTACGACAAGAAAAAAATTGGAAACTACGTCTTTCTCAAATAATTATGTGTTGCCTCACTCGACTATTGGCTTCACATAGTTTTAGAGTTCCAGTGAAAGTTCCTCCAATTATTTGGGAAAGGCGTAGTTTCCAGTTTTTTACTTGACGCAGGTTGTGTTCTAATTTATATTCATGTTAGTCGTAAGTTGGTTTGCTTTCTCTGTTCTTGCTCAGCCTTTCAAAGTTTTACCTGTAAGCTTTGCTTGTAGATTTTGGGACTGAAGATGCGTAGTGTTACGTGAAATCGATTTCCTATTAAAAATTTTACCGATTGATTCACTTCTTTGTCACCTTTGTGTGGACTACCTACTTGAATACAAATATGTGCAAATTTGAATCATCGCAAAAATATGAAAGCAGAGTCCAGTCGGCTGATTCCTGGAAAGCATACATCAAACCTAGAGTTTTCAATTGTAGGGGATTGCTTTTTTTGAAGTTGTGGTCACTTGTTCATCATCGTAATTCACGAGATCCTGGTGCGAAATTATTGAAAATGCCAGTTTTTAACCTGCTGCTGTTGTGGACGGAGCAAGCCATTCTAACCGTCCGTGGAAGCATGATCAGCGTGCAGTGGTGCATCCTGAGTGTCCTGCTGGTTGCAGGTTTTTATCAGCCCTTACCTGAGCGAATGCGTGGAGAGGGCAGCGATAAACGCAAAGGTGCAAGGAATGGCTCCAGATTCGAAAACGCGCATGATCGCCGTCGCCTTCGCGACCAGTATAAGGCTGTGGAGCTTCCAGGATGAGCAAAACTACACCGAGATCGGTCAGTGCATAAAATCGCATTGTAAAGGTTAATCGATAGTCGGTCGCAAGAATTTTTACTGATGATCAATTGTTTTTCAATATAAGTTAATCGAGTTTAGCCCGACAGTCTGAAAGACTTGCATTAGACAAAGCTGAAAAAGTGTTTTCATTGTTCATCATTGATCTCTTGTTTTTAAATTTCTGGCGAGGGGTTTGGCAGGTTAATGTCTGTTGCTTACGCTCACTGCAAAATCCTTGTTGTTAAAACTCTAGCGACCACAGACTGTGATGAAGCCACTGATGGCGGGAAGCGATTTTTTAATGAAAAATGAGTGGGTTTTGAATTTGATGCTGACGCTGCAAGTGTGCGTTCGCGCATGCAAAAAGCTAATGCAAGTTTTGCCATTTGTGTTTTTGTCTTTTTGATCTGAGCAGGTACTTTTGACATGTCCTGTCGCATCGACACTTTGTTCTTCATTGGAAGTCAACTTGTCGCTACGGGGACGAAGCAGAGTGGAATGCAAGGTCGCGTCGGAGTCTGGAATGCTGTGTCGCAGCATTGGCAAGCTCAGGATGTGGTGCAGATCACCAGTCACGACACTGCTGGCGCCTTCCTCTTGCTCGGGGGAGTAAATGGTGCTGTTTATTATATTGGTGAGAAATTATTCCAGTCTTGAATGCTCAGCGATTTGCTTAGTCTGTGTACACGGTGTAGTTTGTGAAAGAATATCTTTTGGAACATAAACGTTAAACTTCTTGCGCGGCTAATCTGTCAAAATCAACTCAATTCTCCCTTCGTCGAAGCTCTTCTGCCTCAAGGCTCTGCTAAACACTCTTTTATATGATTTATTTTTGCCTGCGCATTAATCAATCAATTTATTGACGGATTCGCCGAATTCCGCTTCACAGCAAACGCTGCTGCTGGAAACCAACCGTCTCTGTTTCGCAACCCCGCCGTGGCGTTGTCCGCAAATAAACCATCTTAATGCGGAAAAGCAAAGCATTGAACAGACCCGAGTGTAAACGATTTTCACAAAAGCCTTGTCTTTTCACTGCCTGTACAACAAACCACAGTTCAGTGCGACACAGTCCTTCCTCCGTCAACTATCAATCAAACGTTTTGTCGCCTTCGCAAACACCTCAACACGTTTCCCCTGCTGATGAACTTCCGTGTTGTATTCTACAGACATGCAGAAATTCCCGCTCCGGCTCAAGGACAATGACCTGTTGATCACTGACCTGTACAGGGATCCCTCCGGCCAAGCAATCACTGCCTTGAGCGTGTACCTTACAACAAAGAACAGTGAGTTTTTTCAAAGTGACCCGGTTATCTCCGCGGGTTACTACTTCGACTTATTTTAAATGTTCCTTCCCAGACATAACCGCCGGCAATTGGATAGAGGTGGCTTACGGCACGGCCAGCGGTGCTGTGTGTGTCATTGTCCAGCATCCCGAGCTGGTTGGCCAAGGATTCCAACTGTTTCAAACATTCACCGTTCACAGAAGTCCAGTGACAAAAGTGATGCTGTCCGAAAAGCACTTGGTGTCCGGTGCGCTTTTCTTTGTGACGTTTGCTTCGTTGCGTGCTGACGTGTTAACTTCCTCGTAGAGCTGCTCGCGTGAACCGTTGCGTGCTTGCCTCTGTTTACATACGTCACATCGGCGCGAGGTGCGTCACTTCCGGCTTCCTCTGCGAAAAAACTTCGCGTACGTCTCGGTTCAAAAACCAAGTTTCACGAAGTGCACAACACGGCTTTCCACTGGAAATGTGGGATCAAGCGTTGTTTTTGCATTTTAATGTGAAGTTAGAGTTTAAGATTCATAAAAACTACCAGTCCTCGGTCTAGTTCCGTCACGTTTAAGTGTTTGTTTATCATTTAAATTTTGGTTTCGATGAAACGAATTATGGTCGTGATATTTCTCGCTGTGCTGTTCAATGTGAAGCAGTAGTTGTTCATAAAGTAATCGCCAAAAGATCAAACGCAAGCGCTTGTTTCCGTCCAGTATGTGCTGACAACAATCACGTCCGAACGTGGACAGTGACCAGATTCCGGGGCATGATATCGACCCAGCCGGGGTCAATGCCCCTCGCATCGTTCAAAGTCCTCGCCCTGGAACCCCCCCAAGCGTCAGGTAAGTTTCCATCAATTCGACGTTTTAACGCTTGACCAGTGATGCGTGATCAGAGAGAGTGCCTTTCTCCTCACAGCCAGCTACGCTGTGGGGAACAACATCGGACCATACGGAGATCGAGAGGAGATCCAGGTGTTCGTGCAGAAGGTGCTTCCCCACTGCGACATCCTCTACATCAGGCTGTCATCGAGTGGCCGGAGGTATGTTGCTGCACAGTGTGTTGCCTGGACACATGAGGTGTGTTACTGATCAGTGTGTTGCCTGGACACATGAGGTATGTTACTGATCAGTGTGTTGCCTGGACACATGAGGTATGTTACTGATCAGTGTGTTGCCTGGACACATGAGGTGTGCTACTTCTCAGTGTGTTGCGTGGACACATGAGGTGTGTTACTTCTCAGTGTGTTGCCTGGAACCTGAGGTGTGTTGCCTGGACACCTGTGCTTGAGTGCAGACTGTGGCACAGTCAGGTTTTCAAAAGTACTTCGTCAGGAACCCTGTTTATAGGTTTTCGATGATAATTGACCAAATAATGGACTCAACCTTAAGCAGTGACGTAACTTCACAATCATGGAGCTGCTCATGGTTTCCATGGAGACAGTGACTTGTGCAGTGAAATCGAACTGTGTCGTTCAATGGAAAAACACCTCCATAAAACGCGATTAACAATAATAATTAGTGAGATTGTTTGCAAAATTAAGTTTCAGGTCATATTCGCTCGAAGCCTCCCTCTCGTCACCACTCGCACCGTTGCACCAACTTATCTCCGCTGTAGCATTGGCCGCATTTACACAGCGCTTTGCTTTCTTTCTGGTTCCACATATCTCGTACATTCCCCTGCATCTGCTCTACACAGAAAATGGCAGCCCCAAGCAACAACCTGCTTAATGCAACACACGAATGAACTCTTTTTTCCATGACGTATTCCAGCGTCATCGCTTCTGTCCTCACATGCTTCTGCACGGGTTCAGATTTTTTACGTTGTAGTTACGTCGTCGCAACGTCACCATATGTCTTTCAGGATCGCCCAAGTAAAGTCGGTGGACGGCTCGGCCATAACTTGCTTTTGCTTGCATGAATGCGAGGGGTCGTCACGAATGGGCTCCAGGCCCCGCCGGTACCTTTTTACCGGCCATTCCAACGGAGCTATTCAAATTTGGGACATGACCACTGCCTTGGACCTTTCCACGTCTTCAAAGGACGAAAAAGAGTGTGAGTTGCTTGTCTCCAGGTTTAGCAGCTAGAACGCCGCTTCTGTCTCTAATGATGGGTTTGAACTCGCAGTGAAATACGGACCTACTCAGCAGGAACTACTCGATCTACTCGACCAGTGCGACTTGATTGTTTCATCCCATAGTGCGACACCCAGCGGCACGGGCGCTTCGACTCCGGTTACCGACATTCTGGGCCAAATGCTGCTGAGAAGTTCAAATACTAGCCTGGCCAGCACTGCCTCTGTCCTTGCTCTGCACCCCCAATGCGAAGGGGACAACGACCCGTGCACTTTCAGGTGAGGGCGCGTTTTTTTGGCGACGGCGTCGGGACTAAATGGCCCCCGGGCGTCAACTGGCCAAGGCAGGCCCGGTGACAGGTGCCAGTATCATCTCTAAGTTTATCAAATAGTTTTTGCCTTTCGTGTCTGCATTCTGTGCGCTCTTAAAAAATAGACAAGCAAACGGTAATATGCCAAGTTCTTAAGTAACATATTTCAATAACAGCATTTTATTTTCGAAGAAGCGAAGCCTTTCATTGGCAGATGTTTGTGGCCATTGCAGTGCTTTCCTTTCAAATATAAGTGTTTATCGAACCCGTTTCTTTTCACTGAGACGTTCCGGTCGTTTTTTACGTAACACTATCAAAACTCGCTGTGACAGTGTTCACTAGTCTATATTTTCGGACATTATGACCGAATTGACCTAATTTTTGTTGGTCATTAAAAAAAAGTCAGTCTATGACCGAACGAAGAACAGAAAAACAGCATCGAACCCCCTCCTCGTTCCTTCATAAAATAAACGTTAGCATCGTCTTAAGTAATCTACGATCCGCTAAAGTCCGGTCCGCACATTACACGCTGTGCCAACGTCACACCCCCCTCAAGTTACTTCAGAACAAGGGCCGGACTTGCCCTTGAGGGTGAGTAGTGATGGAAGAACACCTGTCCCAAGAAAATATGAAGAAATTCGTAGGACTTAAAAACAAAATCAGTTTTCGAAAACGGTGTAACCGATGAACCAAAAATTTAAATAATTGGGTTTTTGTTGCTAAGAATTCTAAGTTTCACTCTGTGTCAGTTTCCAGTTGTCCTGGAAACTCGGTATCCAATGCTATTCTGAAACGATTCGCATTTTTTGACTGCAAGAGTCCGGTTGTTGGTGCTATTTTGTACATTCTGCTGTATACGCTGACTGCCTGTCTCTCCGCAGTTTGTCTAAAACAGGTGTTCCCAAATTTTCTCTGACCATGCACCCCTTCAGCATTTCGACAGATGGACATGTACCCCTAAAATTTCTTACGACAAAAAGGCTGAGGAAAACATTAACGATCCACTGAATTTTTATCACAACTTTTGGATTTTTAGGACAATAAAGGTGGACTCCGTTTTTACGTCTCAAACGTAACTTGTTGCGGCTTTGCAATCACTATACCCCTTCAGACAGGCAAATATACCCATAGGGGTGCATGTACCCCAAGTTGGGGACCCCTGGTCTAAAAGCAGCAAGTCAGTTCAAAGCAGTGGTTCCCAAAATATGGGTCACGACCGAAACTACGATCGCGACCCAGGGTCAAAAACGGGTCGCGTCGAGGCGATCCAAACCTGCTTTGTATATTTCAACGCTCCTTTTTCCTAGTTTCAAGTTCTTTCAATCTCTTTCATCGTAGACTGAATTGTTGCATCACAAGAGCAGATTGCTGACATTGAAAACGAGCTTAGCAACTTACTGCCAAATTTCATCCATACAATCATTGTTTTTTCATTGCGTTGTTTGATGCTTGGGTCGCGAGGTGTTCACCAAACTCAGATTCGGTCGCGCTCAAAAATGTTAGGGAACTGCTGTCTTAAAGTATGTCACTGAGTGCTGAAAAAAGAAATGAACTTGAATTGAATTGCAGGCAATCCTCCTCGTCGATGACGAAACCACAGCCGTCCTCGCCCCCCCCTCTTACCGCCCCCTCCTCATCGAACAATTCCGAAGCAAAGCGACGTCACAGCCAAGTGCTGGCCGCGAGCGTCGACCACGCGTCTGGCCACCGCAGGAACCACTCAGTGTCGGCTCTGACCACGAACTTGGCCTCCAACAGTGGCACTGCCGTGGCCCACCCAGGGCGTGTCCCCCTGCCAGGCCTCACCCCTGAAGTGTCGGGTCTGGCCGCCGATAGGAAGGAATCTTTCAAACTGAGCGCTCCCGACGACAAACTGTTATTTTTTTCAAGGAAGACCAGTGTGCGGGACCGTCGATCCTGGGCCCAAGAAGGCCCACGCCCCGCTGGAACCAGCGCGACCCCGACCTCACCCAGAAGCCCCACCGAAACCAGTGGGAGGCGCCCGTTTAGTGGTTATGGCGATGCGTCATGTGGCTCCGGCAGCGTTCCCCCCAGGCACCAAAACGGGGGGTGTTCCCGGACACAAAGTTTTTCTTTTAAAAACCGAAACAACTCGAACTCGAAAAGCTTCGAAGATCAAACTGAGGTCTGACTTCGCGGCCCGGGAAGAAGGGGGTCTACGCGCTTGCGAAAAGGTCAAAGGTCACCAAAGACTCACCCAAACCAGTGCCGCCGCACCCTTTCCGGAAATGACGAGAGCATGTCGTAATGCGTTGCTGATCGCTCCACGCCGACGTTTACTGTGACTATCATTGTATTACGTCATGCTTAATGACGTTCGTACCACGTGACAGTTGATTAACGCAGCGCTGGTGATAAGTTGGTACGTCATCGTTCTCAGAGCATATACAGTGTTCACAACAGAGTGCGCAAATATCTCTCGATGACAAATCAACTCATATTATCTGATAAAATGCGTGTTCGCAAAAATGACACAACGGCGTTGGTAATGATCCGACTCTATAGCAACCCACCTCCATTACTGTGTCCACCACAACGTGCCTAGCGCGAGCAAGAAGTTAACTACACTGTCTTTCGCACTTGCCCTCTAAGTTAAAGTTCACTCGCACTCATGCCCCTGTCTTTTTCCCTTCACTTGTACCATGTCTTTGTGCAAATAATACTGAAGCGGTGTGAGTGCTACTTGTCACGTGGTTCGTCGACTTTGACCGAAACCTCCTCTTCTTCACGCACTGCTGATACCGTTTCGTTGACACATTGTGACGTACCGTTTTCAACGTCATTCCCGGCTTCGCTGTTGGATTGTTGATCAGGAAAGTAATCAGTCGATGACCTGTAAAACCAGCCTCGCATTTAGTGATTGTTACGTACACAGTGCGATTTCGCAAACGGTAAATGCGCCTTTCCATTAAATTGTATCCAAGCAGCAACAACATCGTTGAAAAGTTGCTGATTACCGACAAAGGAAAATATGAAATCAGCATTTTTTTGCTCAAACTGATCTCGCACAAGAATCTAAAATTTATGACAATGCATTTTGTCGGCTCCGTGTGATTGGACAGCCTGGTGTGTGTTGCCTGGCAACATATGTTGAATCAAAAGCGGGAACGATTAAATTCCAGTGAGTTCCAATAAATGTGATGAGTGATAAGCAGAAGAATGGTTCACGATTGAAACCGGTGTTATTTGAAACATACCAAGTCTTATTTACAAGAAATACACATCTAGCTCATCAAGCAATCTGACCTTGCATGACTTGAATGGACCTCCCCCCTCAATCTTCTGTTGCGCATTGTTTGGAATGAAAAAAGAACCAACGTGGAGACGACCATTATGATGAATGTGGACACCTGTGAAACGAAGCAAATCGAGGTTCATGGCCATGGTTGAGGTTGAGGTTCATGGTCAGGGCTGTGATTTAAGGCCAGGGTTGAGGTTCATGGCCAGGACTGTGATTTAAGGCCAGGGTTGAGGTTCATGGCCAGGACTGTGGCAAACATCGCTCAATGAAATATCTACTCACTTTGACCGCTAGCGGCGTGGTCCTCCAGGTGTGTATGGTCTTCGTCCTCATCAAAGCCATGTAACATGGTATTGACGTACTTTCGCCGGAGACCTCACTGCACCTACGTAAGCAGCGCACGTTACAAGCACTGGCCTGGACAGGGAGGATGCAAATGCATTTTGATCTGCTGGTTGCAGCGCCGAGAAATGATATTCAAGAACGTAACCTTGGGCTGATAAGGAGCTGAGTTTTCTATGTGGGGAAGGAAGGTCGTGCCATGGGCAGATACGTGCTGTCAGTCTAAAGGCAAAGAGACCGCCTGCTGTTGTCAAAAGATATCAACTCCCAACCAGGCCCGTAACCAGCTTGGGACCCCATGAAGGGCGAAGAGTTTCGAGAGGGGCCCAAATTTTTTGAACGATGTCCGATATTTTTAAACTACGTCCACATTTTTCCAGGGGGGACGAAAAATTTTCTACGGGGGGCGAAGCCCCCCTGCGCTCCCCTGGTTTCGGGCCTGTTCCCAACACTTCAAAGTTTTACAACGAATCAATTAATTTCTTAATATAACTTTGTTTCGTGGCTGCCTCAGTATCAAGTTTTAACCATCACCACCTTGCCACAAACAACAGCACGAAACGATCGCATACTTCAACAAGTCAAATTGAAGAGAGAGACCTTCGATATAAATGGATGATGGTATCTTCCTTGCTTTGCAGTATATCTCGTGGGATGTTCAATCTGGTGATATTGGCGTTAGTTATGTTCTCATAACTTTCCAGCATGCATGCGATGTTGAATATTGCCTGAAAATGTTGTGAAACGGTCACAGAGAACATGGAAAGTTTCTAGAAATTGGCTGTTCAAGAACAGTATTTAGCACTAGTGGGCGCTAGAAGGATTCTTTGCAGACAGAGGTCAATGGCAATTTTCTATGGGGGCCAACAGGGATGGAATTTCATTTTGCCAACTCGAAACGAAAAAACATTTTTCTACTAAAACGTTCATCAGAAAATATCAAATTTCAAAATCCAGGTGACCAACCCCCCCTGCGCCCGGCTTCCGACGTATAATGCATTTCTATCCTGTCATTTACCGAAATGTCGGTAACGAACCAAAGCATTCGCAGCGATGTTGAAACGTAAGTGCCTGCCGCAGAGCTTATATCACGTTAGTATCTGACTGTAGTTCTTGTTTTGAAACAACATCTAATGTAATAAACACAGAATAACAAAGAGACATAGGCGGTTTCCACGCCAGAACAAACAGGTATAGCTATAGATAAAATGCCTTGAGGAGAAAAAGTATACATCTCTATTAACAATTTTTTAATTTTTGTCAATAAAATACGTGTTCCACACAGTATTGCAAATCACAAGAATGATATAAATGAAAAACAAATTGACCGAAGTTACGAAAAGAAAAACACCAAACTTAATACTGTCCACACCGACATTGTTCAAGCATCACCAGTGGAACAGGCATGGATGTTATGTGACTTTTGAATGATTGCTAATGGAACATATGCCACGTGCTGATTTCTTGCAAATGATGCACATGCACACCGCCTCAAGTTGCATTACTTCATCTTGTTCCGTGACAGTATTTGAGAGGAATCTTTGTTGGAGATGACATCACGTGTGGTAAAATTTTCAACGGAAACCTGTTTTTTGCACAGTTAGAATGAACTGCTCTCTACATATTGTTTTTCAGTAGTTTTCTGAAACAACATTTTTGCGCAATGGTAACTATATCTTGCGTGATTCCCCAAACAGCCAATTGTCATCTTTGAGAAGTTGACCGAGCAAAGTACAAAGGTAGGACGTCCCGTTTGGACAAAACGATCCTCGCCAACTTTGATTTGTTGTGCTGATAGGCTGGGTTCGAGGCCCGGTCGGGTCATACTGAAGACTCGAAAAGCGGTACTTGCGGCCTATCCAGCCTCGTGCTCGGCGTTGATAGGTGGGTGCTAGGAAAAGGTTAACGCGCGGTGCTGCCATTGATCAGTGAAGCATTCGCTGCGAAAGGAGCCACGCGCCCCATTGCGCAGAGCAAGCGGAGATGGGCGCCACTTACCAACTGTGACACTCCGAAAGGATTGCAGCGAGTATAAATGAAGTAGCTGATATTTTGAAAACGATGTATTATTTAAAAGATCATTTTCAGATCCAAATAAAGTAAAATCGTCAAATAAAGAATCGAAAACAAGCTACAGTCCTGCAGGAAACCAATAAAAATGTTAAAGTCAGACCTTAGAGCGAGAGGGCCATTCATCAAGGACCACGGCAAGAGGCCAACGACTTGACAGGGTAAAATCATCTGTTGAATGTCAATTTTAGCGATAAGTAGTTTTATGAAATAGCTTCACATTCCTCGAGACATGCAAGTTGGGTTATTCCACATATGTAACTTTGAAACACTGCGAAATGGTAATTTTTCCGTCAAATCACGGTGCACATAAAATTGTTTCAACAGGCCGTGTTACCGTTTTCGGAAATTACGTCAACTGAGTTACACACACTGCGGTGTGCATTCCAGTGTGTAGAAAATTTATTTACAGTCTGTCCCACATATTGCTTGCTGCACAGTATGCACGTTGCCACGTATATACCGTAGTTGGAGCGATTTAATTTCAGCTTGACCTCAAAAGATTTAGAAGTTGTTTTTGAAACTGAGTGTAGTTCCCCATAAATGTTTGATGGTAACTAAAATTGCCACACAGAGCACAGCGATTACATGGTTCGGATGAGCCATTCTGTCCGGCATGTTTAATGAATGCTTCGATAATACATTGAGTTGTGAAGAAGGACAGAATTTAAAGAAACTTTTTGTCTACCTATGTCGTGAAGACTTTGGCTGCCAAACAAACTTTAGCCTTGCGGCAAGCTTCTGAGGAATCTGCCTGCTTTCATTCTTCTGCGACGATTAAAACTCGCAAGTGTATCTATTTTTCATTGTTATAGGCCACAAAGATGGCAGCAAGTAAATCAGTCACAGTTTACTGACGGGGAAACTAGTTTCGCGTTTTCCAACGCATCATCACTCCTGTAAATGTAAGACAAACCTTACAGGCGAAATGTTGGCACTTGAAAACAAGTAAAGAAAGAAACACGAACTGTGGCTAGTTGCAACGACATTACTAAAAATTTTCGAAGTTAAAGGAGGACCTTCCCAGAGCCTCATAAACCAGTCACTGCTAAGACAATCTGCGTTTGGCAGCGGTCTAACAAAGACACTTTTCCTCTGGAGATAACACACGTGCGTAGTGACGAGGGCCAGAGAGAAGCCACGCGATTAAACAGAGCGTAACAGTTCACGAAAAATCAAGAAAGGCAGAGCCTTTCAACGTAAACCAGAAAGTTTGTCCAAGTGGTCAATTTCTATCAAATAGAATAATTAGCTCCGTTTAATCGCGTGGTTTCTCTCTGGCGCTCGTCATCGCGCACGACTTTGGCTGCCTTGATGATTAGAAATTATTTGTGTACATTTATTAAACAACGCGAATCTTCATCCAACTTCTATATCCGCTCACTTCAATTGTCTGATGCATACCACAAATCTCCATTCTCCTACTATGTAACGCTTCGGTATGACATGACCGAATGTAGTAATTGTTGGTGCCTTGTTTAAGTGTTCGTTCCTTTTCAGTACTGTCTGCTTATCTTCAATTGAAACCTAGCCAGTGAGGTATTGTAACTCAGCATTTCTTCATTCTTATGTTCTTGTACTAACCCCTGTGATATGAACCACGAGTCTCAGCCAAATCAAATAAAAAATATAAAGAATTAAACGCGATCATTCTGAATGTTAAATTTATTTGAAATGCTCAAAACCAAAACTCAACTGACCTGCGGGAAGTTCCGCTGGGCGGCTCGTTCATAGTAGTCAAGTGCTTTCTCTACATCTGTATTTCCACCGTGACCATAATAGTAATAATCACCCATCTTGTTCAGCGCTGCATGAAAACATCAAACCGTACTTCACTTGGTTCTTACTGTCTCTGGTCACCTGTTTTTTTAAAGTGTTTCGATGTCATACCGTGCGGGTGTGGATCGTGAGTCAAGGAAGATGAGTTCCAGTACTTCCATGCGCACTCGCTTTGTACATTCCCCTTCACTAAATTGTTCTAAAAAATAAAAACGATTCAACAATATTTAAATGTCGCGACAAGATTTACTGGCACAACGTAGTGTGTCGTCACAACACGTTAGTACAACAGCACACTGTGTCATCATAATAACACGTTAGTGATCATTTCTCACTTGATTTTCTTCACATAAGAAAGCAGCGTTGAACTGTGCAACTTCGAAGCCAGTTTCTGCCGCCGCCAAATACATCAGAAGTGCTTTTGACCTGGAAAAAAGGAAAAGCTGAATAAAGCGACAAGACGCATGCAGTTATGTGCTATTCATGAAGTGCTTCAAATTGTTTCCATCCGTGTTACAAGCACGTTTTTTGCGGAAACAATCGCTGCCAGATATTCTGCAGTTGTACTGATTTTTCTTCAGGAACTCAGAGTTTAGATCAGATTGAGACTCAAAACTTATTCAAGCGTTCTAAGATTGCGTTGTTCATGTATATTTATTTATGCTGTAGACAAACAAACATTATCCATCATATTGCGTCACGTAATGCACAAGTCTTACCAAGATTGTCTCCTGTAAGCTTGAAGTCCTTCTCTAATCACATTTCCCATCATGGGGCTTTTGTCAGAAATGAACTGAGACCAACTTAAAAAGTAGATATTTCAAACAGGAGGTGAAATAAAGAAAGCTTGATGAGCCGAAGAGCAAATCAACACAAAATTTAAAATTTCGAAAACGCTGAAAGTGACGTCATTGCTACAAGCCTTGACACATCTGGATCAAAGCGTGAAAAAAGGTTAACAACTTGTCACTTTCAAAGTCTACGATAGAAAGAAAGCTTTTCCTTTTATAGTGTTTCGATTCAGTTGTAACACTTTAAAAGCAAAATCGTTCTAACAAAGTGCTTCAATCTTTGCAAGACAAGAAACTTTCTTAATTTCTTTTCAACCGGTTGCAACAGTTTTAACAAAATAATTTCAAGCACAGTGCAAAAAGCCAAATGAAAATTATAGTTAGGAGCAAAAATGTTAAAGTTCTATGCAAAAATTTACGAGAAATCGCACTGCCTTAATGGTTTGTTAATTTAAAAGGAATTTTGGCTTCTACGCCGGTTAACCGCGTGATCATAAAACTTTTACTAACAAGATTGCAGATCGAGTATTTGGAATTAGGAATTGATGGATACCAGTCGCCATGAAGTAAGAAACTTGGATACAGGCTTCCACATGACCACCTGTAGCCGCTCTGTAATATTTCTTGAACGCCATTCTCTGAAAAATAATACTTCAGGTGACATTGGACAGTACTGGTTGTGAATTCCTTTTCAAACTTTCTTGCCCTGCTATCTCCTTCGATAATGTTATGTATAAAAAATAGTGCTTTTATGAAAAGCTTGTATGCCTTGTTTGTTGCTGTCAGTATTTCTTAACCTTTTTTGCCCGCGTCAAATATTCATATTCAGAAAAGCTGTACAACCGACCGTGATATAAGCAGGACCGGCCTAAAGCCGATGCATTTGCATTGGGCCCCGTGCCTCTGGGGGCCCCGCGCCATGGTGTTTGGGCAGGTTGTTCATTTTTGCCAGATACCCCTTGCGCTCGAGAATTCAGTAGAAACGGCTTATAATTTCATTGTTAGCAAACAATTATCTCGTTTGAACGAACGATGAATTTCTTCAAATTATCGAACATCATGAAACGCGCTCAATTCTCATGCCAGAGCGTTATATCTATGTTCCACCGTACCCCATTCTTTATGGATGAAACGTGGTTGTTACTAGTGCCAGTTAAGACTACAGCAGATCTACAGCCCACAGCTTTCGCAAACAAGGTGTGCAGCAATGCAATTTTCAACGAACAGGTCAAGACATGTGTCTGTATCAACTTTGATGACAATTCTGCCAACGTAACGTTGTTAAATTCTCGAATGAACCTGAAAATTTTTGGTTGTTTGCGAGTCATCTGCATTTTAACAAAGGTTTACAGTTTAGCTACATGACAGATTTTCATATAGATTACAATTTTAAGATTTTGTCAAAATAAAATTGACTCTACGACATTGAAATAAGTGACAAAAGATGAGAGGTTGAACCCGCGGAAGCCAAAAATCTCATGCAAATCAGTGCAACATTTTGTGAAGTGTTGGCGCTTAAATTTTTCTCCTTTTCTTTGTCCACAAAGTTGTTCTGCGTTATTTTTCGGTTGTGCAAGCAGGCCTACTTTTAACAGTTCGTATTTCTAGTCCATGCGTTAAGAATATTAAGAATAGCTACAGTATAAAATTGGCTTTTGTGGAATTTTGGGCGGATGCATGGGTTCATTTCTTGTGAAGTATGGTTCTTTTCGTGCATTGCGTCATAAAACGAATAGTTGATCGTGTGCCCAGACGTTACCTTACTACAAGAACGCGTCTGCGTTTGTGGTTACCAAAGGCGAGAAAATTTCATATTTTAATAGTTTGTCGAAAAGGAAGTTTATGCTAGAAGTTTTCCCCAAGTCAGTTGCTCTGCGAACGAACAACCATTTAATAAGAGTGAAGTAATTTCATTGTAAGTTAAAGCCGCTTGCTGGTTTGATTGACGCAACTTTGCACTTGCACTCGCAGCATGGGACTCACTTGCAGAGCTTCCTTTACAACTTTCGACTTGATTAAGACTGGTAACGGTAAACTGCTACACTGTCCCATGTCCACCACAGCAGAACTAGGGGACGCATGAGCTATGCCCACGCCCTTCCAAATAAAAGAAACTGTTGTATTATCATGTACATACAGATCGACTCACGGCCTACTTAACACATCTCAAGTAGACCGTGATCAACTTCAGTTATATTTGCCACCTTTTTTATGTTCATATAGTTGTTTTGCTAAAATATCTTCATCAAAAAGGTCGTAGCACGGTTGACTGAGCACGATCAAAACACCACTGCTCAGAAGGACCCCGCGCCCAGGTTCTGCATCATTGGTTAAAAGCTTTGGGGAGTGTTGCGGGAGAACGGTGTTAACGGCCGCCTGCAACTGGCCGTCAAGTCAGCGCATTCCTGCTCAGAACTTTGTGTCCGTGTCGAAGGAGTAATGGGTCTTGGACTCGGACAAGGGTGTGTGCTGTCATCATTCCTCTTCATATTCTATATGAATTGGATAGGCAGTCACAGCCGCGTCGACGAGAGTGTCACTGTTGGGAGCTGCAGGACCAATTTTTGCTTTCTGTAGACGATTTGGTGCTGCTTGCATCTTCTGAACAGAGTCTTGAAAATGCACTTGATGGGTTTTCTGCTGCGTGCGATCAAGGGGGAATGACAATTAGTACTGAAAAGACAGAGGTATTATGTCTCCAGAAACTCAAGCCCAGCGGCAATACACTGCAGCAGGAGGAGAAGTTCAAATATCTTCGGGTGATATTCACGAGTGACGGAAAGAAGAACAAGGAGATTGATACACGGATCGGAAAGCAAACACAGTTCCCACGTGAGCTTTATCGCTCTGTGTTCACACAACGGGAGCTTTCAAACACCGCAAAGCTGTTAGTTTTTAAACCGGTCTTTGTTCAGATCCTCACCTATGGTCATGAATGTTGGAATAAAGAATATTATCCCAAGTGCAAGCGGCAGAGATGGATTTTTGCGAACAGTACACGGCGTGACATTTCGCGACAAAGTGTGCAGCTGTGAAATTCGCAGAGTCCTGAATGACGAGCTACTTCTCCTATTAAAGAGATGTTATCTAAGATGGTTCGGCCATGTGACCCGAATGTCCGAGGAATGATTGGGTGGTAATTCCTGCTGGCTACATAGTCCTGCCCGGGAAATCGATCCAGAGGTCGTCCAAGGACCAGATGAAATGCATACATCTCCGACCTTGCTTGGTCCTATCTTGGTGTGAAGCCAGCAGAAGAATCTAAGATTACCGAACAGCGCAGTATTTTTCCAGTCCTCCCAGGGCTGCTGGCCCTCCCTGGAGGCAAAGCGGGCGCGAAAATGAAAAAATTAATGAGAAACACTCGCCAGTGAATTTCGCGCGTTGACGTGTTGAGGGAAGACGTCAAATCGTCAAAAGACCACTGTTGGTGTTGTTAGACTTATAGTAGCTTTGTCGGCAACAACAAGTGCCTGGTGGACGATGAAATATTTAAATTTACAAACTTCGAGATCGCTAAACCACCGCACATGCAGAAGTAAACCATGGTGCATGGTGATCCCTAAACCCTGCGACCCTTTGGTTACTTTATTCACTTTCGATTTGCTTCATAATTAGAAACTTTTCTAAACGAGCGTCTGTCCTTTCAATCTTACGTAGTTTTTCTCACTGCCCGGATATTTCCCCGTGTGGTACATCAAACCGAGGTTATAGGCGGCATCGACACTTCCAAGTTCGTCAGATTGCTCAAAATAATCCTTCGCTTTTGTCATGTTTATCTCCTGCGTAGAATAGTACCTGAAAAAGTTAAGCGAAGCCAAAGTATAATAACTACATTTTCTTACACGCAGAGCTTATGAGCCAAAGAACGTTCAGCAGAAACAGTCATGGTTCTTGTTAACCATATTGAGAAACTTAACACTGCTCGTAATAACACCTGTCGAAAGAAATATCACGTTCACAATTATAGACACGCTTATATTTTGTGTCTACTGTTCAGAGTAAAACTCGTTGTGGCAGAAAGCAAAGTACCACCGTGTCGGTCGCATAACAGAAGTCACAATGAAAGATAAAAACAATCATATAAGTCTGTCTGACCGGCAGCATAACGTCATCAGTTTTGATTGAGACCCGAAAACAAGTTTTTCTTTCAAACAAAGTACAACGCCTGAAGTAAAATATAATGTCTTTAAGTAAAATAACAACGCCACGACGCCTGTAGCGTCGTGTGTGTAAACTTAAGAGATTTTACTGACATTAAAATAATGCGTTTAAGCTATTTTAGCCTCTTCCGTTCGCATTTACAGTGCTCTATAATTGATTGGGTACGAGCCTATAAAACTGCTCCCCAACCAGTAAAAATGCTACAAAACCAAATTTTGAAATACATGACTTTTACCAATAGAAAATCAAGTGGAGACAATATTTTTAAATTACTAAAAATTCTCAAAGTATCTGATTTGTATCAACTTAATTTGACAAAGTTTATGTACAAGTATAATGTCAATATCCTGCCCTGTTCTTTTGATACTTTTCAAAATTACACTGCATTCATGATCATGGCACAAGACAACAAGTTTCACAAAATTTTCATCACAAGCGTGTTAGAATTGATTATTGCAAAAAAATTGCAATTTGTAGCACATGTTGTATGGGATGTATATCTAATGAGATTAAAACTTTACCATTATATATGTTTTCACATCAAGAGAAATTGCAACTGCTTGCTGGGTATTGACTCTTATGTGAGATATATATGTGATCTGTAAGATGCTTTTGGATCGTTTACCTTAAACTGAGCAAATTTTTGTTTCTTTGTTTTGTTTTTATTTTTGTTTTGAACTGATGTTTTGTGCCTCACCTGTGCTATTGAAATTTGACTGTCATTAATTCTATGCTGCGCTTGATTGGGTGACAGCTTTGGTCGTCTTTCGCCCAACCTGTGCTGTTTATTTAAAGCAGGGTTGGGGAACCTGCAGCCGGCGTGAACATTTGATATGGCCCGCATCAGAATTTTTGTTTCCCAAGTAAGAACACAACATCGCGTCAAAACGAAGCTCCATGATACGCGAGTAGGCTTACTCAAGGCAGGATGTCATAATAGAAGCCTCATCCCTCATAGTGGGATAAACGTAAAATTTTAGGATCAAATCAATTGTTATTTGCGGCTCACCAGCAACAATCCACAATTGATGCGGCCCGTGATAGTAGATAGGTTCCCACCCTGATTTAAGGTTTGTCAATTGAAATGCGTTATTTGTTGCCCACTACTTCAGTAATGTTTGGTCATTTTTTGGCCAAGATCGGAAAAAATTAGTAAAAAGTTGAAAATTGCTGAATGCAATCCTTGAACCACCCTAAACAACATACTAAAATCCTCGTGTGTCCTACTTGAGCTTTTCCTGGTACAACGTTATGATGCCATGAGTGTCATGGATGTTGAAAACGCAAAGATGATTTGACTTGATTACAATCAGGGTTTTTTAAGGTGTTTTAGAGACCCAATTCGGGTCCCTAGAATTGAAAATCGGGTCCCTAGAATCAGCGAAAATGATCATCGGGTACCTAGAATCAGAGAAAATCGGGTCCCTAAAAATCAATACCGGGTACCTAATATTTTCTTTAAAAAAACCTGTTATAATCGTTGTTGATTGCGGTTATGTTAAAAATGCAGTGTAGGTTCTTGTCAAAATAGCAGTGATCGGGAAGATCAAGTTAGAATTAAGTTGTCAAAGCAGGAAAAGCGGTTTACAATAGCTGCATGAAACTCACCATCCAAGTGTGTTTAAAGCTCCAGGGTGTTTCATCTCAGCAGCTTTCTTCAAGACTTCAGCACCTTTTTGAGTGTTGACGTCCGTACCATGGCCCTGAAAACAGAAAGAGAATTTGCTCTTATTCACAAATCTTCGTTATTCGAAACAAAACACGTTTCATCAAAGCAGCAATACCTTCATTTTAAAACTGAGCGGTGCACAGATACTAGCAACAACTCGTCAAAGTCCACGCAGTGTTTGCCAATGAATAAAATATTACGCAAACGATACCATCAAGAAACAATTAGGTTTTGTTTGAAGGAAAATATCAGACTGGCTTTATCATTTTCCCCATCAAACCAGTAAGCATACTTTTATGCTAAAATTAGTATATCTGTCAAGTGAGTGTTTCAGATATTTACACATATACAGTATATAACATTCTCACCACAAAGCCGATAGTTTTGAAGTTGTAACCAGGGTATCAACGTACTTATCCAAGGTCTGCCCAAGTTTCTGCCCAGTACAGTTTAAGCCAAAGGACTGAAATCTTGCTTTATAATTTTGGGTTTATTCAGCTAGTTGAAGTTTCAACTCGTATGTCTGAAACATAGCAAGAGCCGGAGGACCCATTACTAGCACTAACTTTTATCAAGACTATTCCATAATCGTACAAAGCTGTGGCGTCTCCTCCCTGAGCTGCTTCTTCATACAACTTAAAGGCAGCTCCTAAATCTCTTTGCAAACCTTGTTGACCCCAATACAAAAGACGAGCCATGTTGCGCTGTGAACACAAAAAAAAAACAGATAAATAGAGTTGTCTCCAGCTCCAAATGTACAATTAAAAAACCAACAACATCTCCTCACTTCCAGCGAAATGTAGCACCTCATCATCCAGTGAAATGTCGCTGCTTGATTGTCTTAAGTAAGATTGAACTGTCATTCGTGTTGATCATTTTAGGTCATTGATAATAGTTGAAGAATCTCGTCAATGGCTACACTTATTTTGTAGCTTTGTTTTCAAGTAAAATCTTGCCTTCTATTGATCTGCAGCACTCAGGGGCGTAAGGAGGGGGTGCAAGGGAGGCACAATGCTCCGGGCGCCGAGTCATTATGGGGGCGCCAAATCACTGCGGGGGACGCCGAAACGTCCCAACAATGTCACAAATACTTTCTTCAATACAATACATTTGCTTCCGAAAGACCTCAGTTTCGAACATGGCGGCGCCAAACTTGTTTTTTGCCCCGTGCGCCATCTAACCTCGTTACGGCCCTGGCAGCACTAATGGACAAATTGTTGGCCATTTTTGTCCCAAGAAATAAAAAGCAATTACCTTCCCATGCTAAAATCTACCTTTTGGAGCAAAGGCATAAGCACTCAGATTAATAATAACATCCCGACTCCCAGACCATACGAACGGTTCGCAACGATAGTAAGCTTCACTAATGCACGTTAAAAATAAAGTTTCAGTAGACGAGAGTTTTACCCTCAGTCGAAACAAAAAATGTTTGTAGAGAAATCAGTTTGTGTAACAAGGGCCAAACGCATATTGCATTCTGAGTTTTTTTGTGTCAAACTAATTACGGCATTTTGATTTTGACCGGTATCGTTGGAATTTTCTTACTCAATTTCTATGGATTGAATTGCCCAAAATATAAATTAGCTTTAACAAAGCGGAATGGAGCATCTGTTACAAAAAATGATTGTTTACATACTTATAACGATAAGTCACCTGTGCAGAAAAAACACCTTTAGTTGCTTGGTGTTTTATCCAGTGGAATAAATCGTCCTCTTCAGACAATTGTTCCTTCATTTTCTTTTCGTCAGTCAACCTCGCGTTATTCACTGTTGTCTTGAAGAAACAAAGTTTTCTCAAAACATATATTAGGTTTTCCAAAACCAGTTGATATCCACTTACCATTGATTCAGAGTGAGCAAGCAAATCTTTTTGGGTTTTGTGAGCAGCATTGAAATAGTAATCTGAAAAAACATTTTCACATAAAACGTAAGCTAGATTAAAACGCGTGAGTTGCACAAGATCTCGTCATAATTCAAGATGTAAACTGTTTTTATAATGGAGCACATCGCCGCTACAACAAAAGCATGTTCCGTTATTCCACCTTTTTTGACTCAAACATACCTCGTGTTTTGTAGAAAGATCTGAACAGGGTTTTGTTACCTGTACCAGCCAAAAACACCCACGCACACCGGTTGTCATGGCAACACCCACGCATACCGGTTGGCATGGTGCAAAATATAAAAAATGAATGAGTCAAAAATGGAAGGTCGCTTTCGTTTCTTTGAAAAAATAAATAAATGACCTACGAGCAGGCCCGTAACCAGCTTGGGACACCAGGAGGGGTGAAGAGTTTTCTGAGAGGGGCCCAAATTTTTTGAACTATGTCCAATAGTTTTAAACTATGTCCAACACGTTTTTCCAGGGGGCGAAAATTTTTCTAGGGGGACTTCGCACCTTCTGCGAAGTGTGGCGAGTTCTTCCTTCGTGTGCAGTTTGTTGAGAGCTTCGTTCGATTGAAGAACTTATCGCTAATGCGCGGTTGGATGAGAGGTTATCGGTGCGTATGGCATTACATGTCACGTTGCATACGCATACTCACAAAACGATATTGACGGATCACGAGGAAATCCATCAATCCCATGCAAGTGATTGTATCCAAGAGTCTTTAAACAAAGTCTTTCTCCTTGTTTGGCCCCAAGCATCAGGTTGAACCTTGCCTGTGAACGAAAAGCAAAGAATGACTGACGTAATGATG
>Ga0210059_1000568_pt1 | contig 48267 bp, 29 predicted proteins | sample Ectturendosymbi2_FD_188042 | JGI IMG/M metagenome (GOLD analysis project Ga0210059, IMG submission 188042) | Ecteinascidia turbinata endosymbiont from Florida, USA - Sample 2 (SPAdes) (version 2) | ecosystem: Host-associated > Tunicates > Ascidians > Unclassified | place: Key West, Florida...
TGTTTTAACAACTGCTGACTTTGAGTTCATTTAACGGTTCCATCATGCTACACTAATTGGTAATGCTGCTAATGGATTCAACCAGCGCATGCGCTGATTACTATCAGTCATAGCAGACAAAATAAGATAATTGTTATGGATAAAGTGAAATATCGCGTAACACGATCATAAACATGCGTACTTAACAAAAGATCTGCAAAAAGTGGGAGATGGTTCCTGGGATAGAGACGATAACCCAGATTCCAACCAAAATCTCATCATTTCTTTTTGGCCCATTTTATTCTGTGGTATTTGCGTTAAGTTGACAATAAACAAGCATAAAATATACGAAAACATAAATAATCTCCTTTGCGCATGTAATAAAGTTTTTGTAGCATATCAATCTCAAAAGGGGGTTAAGCCTAAACCCCTTGTTTACGCCTTTGTATGAGAAGATTTATGAAAAACATAATCTCCTTTTTCCCTTGCAGCTTCCTTAATTCTTTTCTGGACTTATATTATACGGACATTGGCACACTGGTAACACCATCCCAACATCTTTCGAAAGTGATCGGCTTGGTTAAAACAGGAGAGTTTGACAATGCTAGGAGCGAAACTCTTCGCCTCATCTTTGCTTCTATGAAACAAGAGAACATCACCATCGACCCTGAAGCTGTGACCAACGAGCAAGTCACACTCATAACGCCCATTCTTGACAGCATATTTTCTACTATTGAAAGCTCAGGTGCGGAATACTTTTCATATTTTATCAACATTTTTTAGCATTTGGTTAAATTGCAAGTGTTGGCCTTCAAAATTTGTTGTAAAGCTCTCACAAACTTTTTTCATAGATGGAAGTTTTGTCATAAAAACATTACCTCACAAAATGAACAATGTACTCAAACACGGTTGACACATCGGAGGTTTCTCAGAGTGATGTTATCCATGTTGTTACGTCGTGTTAATTGCGAACGACTACCGAACACGATGACAACAGCTGCGAAACGAAAAGTATGACCTGAAGGCATTCACACCGCACGTGTAAATGGAACGACATAGCAGTCATAATTAACACTTTACACAACAGCTGTTCATATACAAACAAAGAAAACTGCTACAGAAACTTGATTCGATCAAATGCAGGCTGCTTGATATAGTAGTATAATGAGTGAAACACCTTCATTGCGAATGCGTTTTATCGTGTGCCACTATCTTATTCCCCAATTGTTACGTCCATACATTTGGATTTTGCAGACTGGTGTCTCTTTGGCAAAAAAGTGCTAGAAACAGGCGAAAAATGAATTTCTAACATACAGTTGGTAAACTATGTGGAGGAAAATATTTCGTTTTTCGCTCAAGTCATTTTGAAAGTTAGCGTGAAAACCATCGCAAAATCTAGCAGTTCGCGTAATTCCAACCAAGTACAAAAAATACATATTTCCTGGATGAAAAATGCATTGAACTTGATTTAGCGAAATTTGTTCATCAGACAAATCCATGCAGCTGATAAGGATTGCATGGTTTCACATTCAATTTTAAAACCATTCCAATTTGGCAGATTTGTTCATGACAATCATGCAAGTTTTGCCTTTCATCTGCAGTTGAAATTCAACTGCAAGTCTTTTAATACTGAACATATTGGTAAATCAATACCAGAAAACATTGTAAGTGTACCCTCATTTGGGTTGAATGGCATTACGTACTTCCATGATTAATTTTCTAACATATTTTGACACATAAATTTTTTTTGTACACCTGCTAAATGAAAGAAGAAAATCTGTTTGATGTTCTAATGCTCATCTTCACACTTAGAAATTTAGTCTGATTTCATGCAAGCATTCGTTTGGCACCAGTGTGGCAAGTTCTCTCGTCTAAATTCTTTATATTAATATAATAACTGTTATCAGGTATACAGGAAGCAGAGAATATTTAATGAAATTTAGCTAAAAGAATAAATTTTATATCAAAAGTGGCAATTTCACAAGATTGATTTCCAAAGTTTTTTTGGTAGTTTCGCTCAGTCGGGGAAATTAGGTAATTTTGTTAAACTCTTCAGCTGCGCATTCGAAACGCTGTGTCTGTTCATTTATTCAAAGATCTGTGTTTGTTCATTTATTCAACGTTATGAGAAGCAATAAACGTTTGTAACTACTTTAAAAAGTAGCTCTTAGTAAAAACGTGTGAGTGATTACAAAAGATAGACTCTTTCAGCAAAATTTTATCTATTTGCAGTTGCCAGCCGTTTCCAGATATATTTGAGCTTGCAAGTCGGCTCCACATTAGCTTTTGCTGTGGACACAACTGGGAGCATGGGTGAAGAAATTGAAGCCACTAAAACTCAAACCGTTAGCATCATCCGCTCTACGAAAGACACATCTGATCAACCGCTAGTATATGTCTTGAGTCCATTCAATGATCCAGGTTAGGCGTTATTAAACCAACAAGTAGAGTTTTTCTCTCCCTAGCTGCGAGTTGTGCATGCATTCAGTAAAAGTATCGAGTGCTTGTAGTTTTACAACCAATAGAAGATGTTTGACATGGTTTGACATGGTTCACCAAACAAAAAGTGAACTCTTTGTTCTTGGAAAGCATGATAATCGTGATGCTTCGGTGAATTTTTTGCCACCGACCAGGCTTTGGACCTGTGACACAAACAAATGATCCCGAGGAGATGATAGCAGCACTCAATGCATTGACCGCAAATGGAGGTGGTGATGAACCAGAACTGTCACTGAAGGGAATCGAAAACGCTGTTCTTAAAAGCACTAAAAGGTTTTCACATTTTAATATATTTACGTTTTCACGTGGTAAATTGTTCTAATTAAATCATGATGTGTTACAAAATAGTTTCACACCTCAAATAGTTGGTAAGCAATTAGTGACCTACAATTCTGTAACCTTTTCTTATACCTACGTACGTTCGTTCGACAAAAAATCACATCACTGCCAAACTTGCTTTTTTCTGTTGCCCAGATCGATTGTATTTATGATAACGGATGCAACTGCGCGAGATCCACAGTTGGAAAGTCGAGTCATTGCGCTTGCCATCATCAAGGAAATTAGAGTAAGAAGATCGTGCCTGCAAATTGTTTTTCTGATAAATTTTATATGTTATCCAAGTCAGACAGAGGGCTCGGCGTTTTACTGGAGATGTTTATTTATGTTAATTTTTTCAACAAGTTTTGGAAGAATTTCATTTCCAAATTTGTAATACTCACAATCGGTTTCCTAAAGCTAGGCAAACTCTAGTTATCAATGATATTATCGTAAAACGAAATTGACAAGCGGGTTATGTGACAAATCTCCAACCATGTGAATTTGATATCATTGTATAAAACCGAAAAATATACTATAACAGATCTCATAAAGCTCTATCTCTGTCAATTCCTAACAGCGATGTTTGTCTAAGAAGTGCAGTCGCCTTCCAATTTTGCAAAGAATAAATATTGAAAGGAACTGCTGATCAAGCTTAACGGGCGTATTTCCTTCTGCTTTAAAAAGACATAATTTTGCCTTGTTTTACTTCGATTTTTGAACACTATCACATGTAAACTGATGTTGCGTTGCTGATAGCGAAACTTATTTCAGAAAAAATTCCTGTAAATAGACACAACTGCAAGAAAAAGGTGATTCACAGGGGTTGAATGATCAACCTCGAGTTTTAAAAATAACCAAATTACTTTTTTCTGAAAATCCCGGTCGTTGGTCACAATCTTTGTCTTGCATCATTTTTTGTTTTTCTATCGAACAAACCCATTTCTGGTTTGGTCTCGGCGTTGCTCAGCTTTGCTTTTCAACCGTTTTCAACCAAAAGGCAATTAGTCCAACAACCTTCAATCACGCGCTTTCCAAGATGTCGCTTTACCAAAATCTCCATAGACTAATAAATATGAAACAGTCAAACTATTCGAAAAGAAACCGTGGCCGCGAAAACTTGTTTGCTATGTTTTAAGAGAAGTAAAAATAAATCCCAACCAAGGTTTGATGACGCGGAATACTGGAAATATTGCTTGACCGGCGGTAACAGGATTTTTAATTCGTTCGGCGAAACAATCGAGAACATCACGGTTATTAATTTGGCGCAAAGCATAGCATACGTATGTCATACATGTCACATGTATTTTTATTATTATCTGTGCTCAACAGCAGCTTTCAAAGAATACAATTTCCTAAAGCAAAACACACTGCACATGTGTATGGTGGCATAAAGGACTACAGCACAAAAGAGTGACGACAACTTTGCAACTCGCTTAAAATCTCGCACGCTTGCCTTAATCAAAAGCAAAAGTTGCTGCTCCTTGCAAAATACGTCACGTAAAACGCACGCAAATGGTTGCAACTTCTAGATTCACGATACGCTTGTTTGTCACTTTTTCAGACTGCAACGAATCGAATGCAACGAAACCGTCGCGTGAAAGGATGTGAGATTTAAACTTGCCTCATGATGTCGTTATTGAAATACAAATTAATAAATAAAAAGCTACAATCTTACAAACAAAGACGTTTTCTCCTGGCCTCATTGAAAAATCAGTTAGGAGTTCATCAAAATGTTTTGCCTAAGCTTGTTGTATTCAGTACAATGGTTGGTGTGTCATTCATTGATGTGAACAAGCAGTGATAGCTGCTAAATTTTTTTTACCGCATGCCCCTCGAGCTTTTTTCTCGTGCAGTTGCTATCGCCACTTTCAAATCTTTTACTTAAACTCAGAATATATCTGCATGTAACAAGGAACGAGTTGGTCACGCGTTGCATAATGCGTCGTTGAGAAATTTTGCGTTCCGGCATTCGTCGATTGCAACATCTGGTGACTCTACAGCCGCATCACAAAATGAGAAAAGCTCATTCTAGTAATTCCAGAATTGAAAATGGGGATTTTGCTACATCATATATACTTGGAAAATTTTGAAAGAATGGTTCTTTATTTGCATTTCCAGACCCATTGTAAAATATGAAAAAATCTGCTTTCAAAATCCGTCACAAAGTCAAGTTGCCTTTGCCACCATTAATCAATACGCTATAAAATAATAAAGTTCCATTTTTTCCTACCTTGATTGAGAAAAACAAGCAATATATTTTGAAAAACTTGCATAGAAGAAAAAACATCTATAAAGAAATCAATGCTAGCTCTCATGGCCAAAACAACTTTCGTCTTATAAAAATACGCTTCTGTCATGATCAGCAATTGTTACTCTCCTTGTTAATATATAGGCCTATTGACATTTCGCGATTCGTAATTTTTGCAGTAGTTTGAAGACACTAAAAATCAAAAGAAATCACAAATGAAAGTATTAAACGAGCTTTACAACATAACAGTGCTAACAAAACCATGGATGGCGGAACCTTTGTCAAAGTGGGGGGCACAAGTGCACATACAAAAGACATTATAGCAAATTTTTGCGGTTTGAATTGGCAACTGTGACGTCAAAAGCATTGAGATATGACGTCATTACATGTGTACCTTATGAAGGTCTAAATTACACTATTTTAGACAAAAGTACACCATTATGAAAACGTATCGATGAACCACCTGAAATCAAATAGGCAGGGGAGACCCAGGTCATCAGCAGCACTCGGGCTAATCATACGATTTATTCTGACTGACCGAATAAAACCGTTCGACGCTTGCGTCACTGAAATTTCCATTTGCTTTAATTCTGGCTGGCATTATCGTTGCCCTGTGACGTTATGTTATGTAAAAATAAATGAGAAATTCTCATTGATAACTTCTCCATTGCCGAGTAACGTACGTCACAGAGAAATGATAACGCTACAGTAGTGGTTCTAAGGGGGGTCCTGGGTGGACCATGACCCCTCCCAGATTTTTGGCTGGCCCCTGCTTGCCCCCCCAGTTTTTTGCTTATTTTCACGTTCAAGTTCGTTTGATTGACCCAGACAGCAGATAACTTTCAGCCAGCAAAATGTTAAACGATTTGAAGACTTTCTGGCGACTGTTCTGACTACATTCACAAGCCTAGATCACCCGTAACATGAACGCAAAAGGCCAGACATGGAACGAAAATATATGAACAGTGACAAGGCCCAAAGAAAAGAGCCCGAGTTAACAACTTAGTGAAGTGGGACCGTGGATGGTGAAAAAAACACGCAAAGCATGCAAGCTTGCGTTCTCCGATATAAATCGTAATCGAAAACTCGGGTGAAGCCCGAGGAGCCCGTACGCCGGAGTAGCCGTTGTGCTGTTAAAAACACCATGAACACAGCTTAAAAAACAGGCAAAAATGACACAGCATTGACACCTGTCTTAGGCACATTCAAAATCACAACCCTTCTTCACCTTGAACGCAAAAGTATCATGACTGAATACTCATTCTACAACTGCATTAGATACCGGAATGCAAAGAGAAAACAAAACATACGTAGCAGCTAGCAAGTTGTCCGTAAGCATGCCAATTGTGTTGCCAATGCAGAAATAAAATATAGCTATTTAGCATTGCCGATACAAAAACAAAAACGCAATTGGAATTGATCTGTCAAATATTTCATTTTGCGTATAAGACTCAGTAAAATTTCACTATTTGAAATGGTGTTAAAACGCTTGAAATTACAATATTTTTTTAACGGTGTGGCACGAACTTGCTCCTACACACAAGCATATGAGTGTCGGAAGAGGGGCAGGAATTTGAAAATTTCAGCAGAAATGCTGTTGTTTTAGTTTCGAGTGTTAAAACCGAAGTTCACCTCTTTTGGCTCTCATAGAAAAACTTTTGTAAAACTCCACTGGTGGTCCCCCTGGAAAAATTTCTTCCGACGTCCATGCACACAAGCATACAAAATGACACCATTTTTGTGAAAAAGTGTGTTGTGTTACACCATCTGGCAACACTGTTCAACAACACAAATGCGGGAAGCATTTCATAGCAGGGTAACAGACTGTGCACCATGTATTCTGCCAAAGAATTACGATATCCTTCCAAATTCACTGCCAAATTACAATATGTTAGAAGTAATATCAACAATATACTGCCAAAAGTCTGCAACGTTTTTTCCATGAAATGCTTTACTTTATCACTGGACCCAATACTAATTGTGTTACTTAAACTTACGATATTTAAGCAAAAAAGTGGGGGGGCTAGGCCCTCGCAGAAAAAAAGTGGGGAGGCTTAGGCCTATGTGGCCCCCTCGGTTCCGCCACCTATGAATGAAACAACTGTATTGCTCAGGCTAAAAAGTACCGTGACAGTATTAGTTGTGACCAACACCTTGATTTTTTATTTTTAACTCTATATGTACCATAGTTTGCTGGAGGACTTCTTGGATCTTGAGGCCCTAGGCTTAAGCCTACTAAGCCTATTGATAAATCCGACTCTGAGCATAATGGTAATCTTAATGCTATTGACACCACAAATAAAATTGTAAATACTAATTTTTAAACAAGGAAACTATAGGCTGGACGCAAATAACACTATTTGTATGACAAAAAAGTTTTTCAAGACTTGCTGTTTGACAATATTTGCAGTCTTATTGTTATCATGGCCTTCATCACCATGCAATTCACTGCAGTTGCACATGGTTAGTCCTTTTTACGATGTTATGAGAGCTTTTTTAAATAGTAACAAGGTGTTAATGCGGTTTGTTCTTTCCATGCTATGTGCTGAGCATCAGTACTGTACTTTGATTTTGCCTTTGAAAAAACACCAGGATGTATTTCTCCAAATAAGGTTAAAAAATGGTTTAGCATATGTTAGTCTTGGAGTAGATCTGTCTCTCTAATATTTTCCATTCAAGGTCTCCCCACATTGCAAGTGAGCAGTGTGCTGCAACAAGCACCGAAATTTAGAGTTTTGTTTTTTCAGGAAATGAAAGCAATTGCAAATAAAGGGATTGACAATATCAAGCGGGTCGACCTTCATGTACGTGAAGAACTCGTTTTGCTTACTATGTTTTCTAGGTTATCACACTTCAAACAAAAAGCCTTCCCAAACCCAATGGGTTTGATCTTTACAACAGGATTGCAAAAGCCACTGGGGGCCTAGTAACTGTAACTGACAAAAGCAACCTGGAAGCAAGCACGAGTCTCTTTAAAAGCCTGACTGCTCAAGGACAGGTAAACAACCTTTTTCTTTAAGGGTTTAAATATTGCTTAGTTTCACACTTTAAGTCAATTGTGTTTCTACAGTTGTTACCGCAGCAGGTAAATGTAACCACAGGGAGCTGTTGCTTTCACATAAAAATTCTAAACTGCTTTGACAAAGAAATAATTCAAAAAAAGATTTAGCGTGCAAAGAAAAAGAAAGACTTTTATTACTCCATGAGCCAAACACTCATTGCTACGAGGTTTACTGATAGTTGAATGCATCGTATGAAAGTAGTTCCTGACATGATTTGGTGTTGATCTGCGAACGTCGTGGCTTGCACACAGTCATTGCAAGAGACAGACAGCTTCAGAAATGTTAGTGGGCATGAAAACATTTTTGTAAACCCGCAAACAAAAGGGTCAGCGTTGATTAAATTTTACAAAACTGCCAATTGCCAAGCTTTACTTGCGAAAAAAATGTTTCTACATATCACGCTCGAAGTCTTATTCACATGGATTTATAAGCAAAAAATACTAAGAACATTCACAGAACTGCAACGCAGGGAAGCGTTAATACAAGCACGCAAACAATATAGAAATTGTATTGTTTAGTTTGAAAAATGAAACAGCAACACAACGTAGAAACAGTTTCTCTTTCCGTCAAACTTTTGCTTATGTGGAGTTCTAATAATTAATGGCTTGCCAAAATCTCCTAATTACTGCTAATGAACAAAACAGTTTCAATCTATTCAGCTATACTTTTTGGTAGTTTTTTAAAGCTTCAGTGAAGCAGAGTGTCTAATGAGTGCGCTATGGTACAGCAGCACTCATACGCTACTATTTGAAAATTCTTATTCAGACACCTAATATTCTTAGTTGACCTTATACCCGTTTTAACCAAGTTGTTTCAGTTTCATGCAATCGTCTAACAGAATAAATGAATTAGAACCAAACAAAAAAAGTCTTTGCTGGGAAAAACCATTACTGTAATCTGCGCTTTCCAGCTTCTAATAGTTATATCAATGAATGTAATAAAATTTCAATGTAATAGACGTAGTACAGTATAATTACATGCATCAGCACAATTCACACGAAGTTATGAACAATTCACATTCAAAACCGAGTGAAAGAAAGAATTTGCCAAAACGTTTCCAAGATAAGATTAGTGAATATCCAAACGTACAAACAAACAAACCAAAATGTGCAGTTAATCAATAAACTAACATGAAAAAGTTGTATATAATTTGACGTGTGTGGGTATAAACAACAAACAAACAAGAGTCAGGAAAACACATATCAATAAACACAACACACAAAATTGAAACGCAGAACAAATCCATAAACTTCAGGCCGCTAAAGTCAAAAGTCATTCACATAAGAAAGATAATGGAGGGCAAGCAATGCATAAAGAATTGAGACATATAAAGATGAAGAAGTGAGTCATGCACATAGGTGCTAAAAGTGAGTGACAGTGGAGGCTATAAAGTGGGAAGCCATGCAGCAAACATGACATTATATACGACGTGCATGACAGAGGTAGAAAGCAATCTTTAGCAACACGAAGAAACAGTAAAGTTACCCGATGACTATGCTAAAGTATCACAGGTGCTCATGAAGCTCACAGGGTACACAGCATACCAAACGAGATTGGAGAGACATTGGTGGAAAGCACATATCAGTCAGTGAGAGTTTTCAAATATTGCAACAGATTGCAAAACGTTTAACAACACAAAGTAATCCGTTTAGTGATGAGGACATGAAAAACTGTGTTTCTATTAAGTGGGTTAAGTAAATAGGTTTGAAAATAAAAAAATGGTTCACATACTATGACAAACCCACTAAGTGACCAGCTTTGTGACTTCTACCATCCACTTCTACCTGATAGTTGCTCGATGAATGCAAGTTGTTGATACACCACGAATATTATGAAATACATCATGAATCGCCTGACGTCTGCCCTTCCATTCAGTGCAAAACATGGCTATCTTGATTGAGTTTATACTGTAACCTTTCCAAGGTTGTTAGTCTTTGTTGCATTTCCACGGTCGCCAGATTTCGTGCTTTGCCTTTCTTTTTACAAACAGGGTCTGCGAGGTCGTTATCATCAAAGTGAGGATTGTTGATTTTCCAGGCAGCGATAGTTTTGAAATACTGCTGTTATTTTTTTCCAAACCAAGCATTACTTGTAGTTTTACTGGTGTTTTCAAAACATATTTTCTGAAACAAAATTTTAAAGCTGGATTAACACATTTCAATTATAAAATTTCTTGTAACATCTCAGCTGCCCACGTTCTCAAGAATTGAATTGATTCTTCAGGTAAAACTGGCTATTGGAGTTGACAGCACAAAACCAACCGTCGATTTTGAAGTAGACAGAACGATTACTAGAGTTACTATTTTGTTAGCCGGAAAAACTGTGAACCTCGACCGCATCGAACAAGACGGTAAGCATTTGCTCATAACAAAATAAATCGACCACATGGTTGAGCGGTATGGGCAATTGAAAAGAAAATAAGTCTATAGTTAATTAGGAAGATTATGAACAAAAGTCGTTTCAGTGAAAAATATTTGAGTTAAGTCCTTGATAATTACGATAATTTATCGAGAGTCACAGTAAAACACAAAAGTATATGGCGAAAATTGCAAATAAAATCGCAAAGTCGAGGAAGTAATTTATCATGAAGAATAATGTAACAAATGAAAAAAGTAGAACTATTATATCACTTCGTAAAGGGTAGTTCTAAATGAGGTTAAATGTAGACACAAAGTTTTATTCACAAGCATGTTTCACTTTCTCAGTCATAGTTGTCCATATTCCATTTGCAGTGAAACTGAAAACCAATATTATCACTTGTGTGTTTCGCCAGATCTCTTGATGGCATAGTCGCTTTCATGGTATTAGACAAGGGTCGGGAACCTTTTTGGCTAAAGGAGCCATGAAACTTACATTTTTTGATTGTATTTCCGTAAGAGTCGTGTAATAGTTTTCAACACTTAATGCAGCTAACTTACGAACTAACGTATGCATTTTTAAGCAACATCAACCATTTTAAACAATGGTAAATGTTTGAATTTTCTCTTTAATAACATGCTTCTTACTGTTAATGTGACTTCTGGTGCTGCACGGTGTTGCTGATGGCTTTTCAGGAAAATTACAGAAAAAGTTTCATTCGTAACAATCGTTTTAAGAAAATATCATGCGATCCAGATGCCGTCTTCAAAAGAGCCACATCTGGCTCGCGAGCCATAGGTTCCCGTCCCCTGGTATAAGAGTCAAATTATTTTAAAAATATCATTTGATGCATTAGGCGGGTAAAGAAAATTTTCCCCTAACGAGAAATATAACTGAAGCTACTTTCTTTGCCAGGTGGTTGCTGTGCTTGCAATAGAGAAAAACGAGTTTTTTAAATAAAATACGGCAGTTGCTTTCTGCAAACATCCCTGTCTTAAAGTACCTTGACCAAGTTATATAAACAAACTTCAAAACAAAATTTTTAATTTCAAACGTTTAGAAGTTTCCATCTCTTCATATTAATTACCATGTTTGATATTGTGTGGTTTAATAGATGTATGTATAGACAAGCAAGTATACAGTGATATTTTAATTAATATAGTAAATTTGCCCCTGCACTCAACTTCTGGCAAATGAATTGCTTCCGGCAGGTTTTCCACTTTTGTGCAAGTGGTAGATGCTATACTTTAGAAGAATTGTGATACACCGGCTCAAATGTAAGATGTTCCCATAAACATTGTAAACTCGCAAGATTGTGCGTTGAATCCCTCATTAACTTTCGCTTTCTTTTGTCAACAACAGAAGTTTTCTATTTTGGGGTTGGTCTAGTGGTAATCATGTCTCAACATTTTTAGGCTCTATCGTTGTATACGAAACTGTGGTCCAGGTATCCGGACTTCTGCTACTACGTCTGCAAAATCCTGCTGCAGGAAGTTACCAAGTCATCTTAAACAGTACAAACTCTTACAGGTACTTTGTATATTTTTTCATGAACTTGGATTCGAAAATTAACTTTCACTGAAAGATCAAACTTCGAAAAATTTTCCATTTGCAAAACAGGAACAATGGTTCAAAATATATTGATTTGGAAACAGAAAGTAGTCAAGATAAGTCATTTGTTAGGAAACCGACATCTCAACTTTTGCTTTTTCAGGAAAGCATCCGTTCTTACAGTCATACATATACGGTAAAAGTTAGACAGATTGCCGATTTTGGTTTATTTATATTTTTATAAAACAGTATGCAAACAAACGTAAAGGTCACTGTCATAAGCGACTATAGGTGTGGAGCGTGCAAAGCAATTTGTGATCAAAATGTTATACTTTGCGATGAAACATGCGCACGATGGTTCCACTACATTTTCGCCGGATTAAAGGAGGAGCGATTTGATGTCTTTTGCAAAACAAATTACAATGACTGTGCGTGTCAATACTGTCAAGGTTAGGATAAGGCTAGAAGGATCACTCATCACGAACAGAAAGAAATCCCCATTGTACGGGGCAAAATGAAAAACACAATAGCCGTCCGAACAGGTCGAAATTGTGCGCATGAAAAAATTTTCAATGGATAAAAATTACTACAAAAAAAAAAAAAAAAAGCAAATTATAAAAAAAATAAAAAAAGCAAATTATAAGAGAAAAAGCACTGATTGCTAAGGTATCTCATTTATAGGACTTGATGACGGGTTTCTGCCTGCCCGCTGACAAAACCGATCATGCAAAATTCGGGAAAGAAATCACTTAATGTTCGTGATACTAAATTCCCAAATATCCCGTTTGTGAGTTCTTTGTGTTCTACCTGTCTGGCTATCTCGACAGGCAAACGTGGCGTCAATAGTTTAGTTTCTGTTCTCTGGAGACAACAACACTAGCTCAGTAGATTAACAGTAGTTGTCTTAAGGACAGCCACCGGAATCTCCCGATTAGATTTATACATTTTAGAGCGATTGTATTCTTATTGTCCAAGGCATACAATAGTATATACATTTACTGCGAAGTTACAGCGAAATACGCAAAAGAGAGTTTACTACCACACTTGCAACGCATCATTTCATTACTTGTCTTTCATTCTCGCACAATTTATAGCAGCACAAATGATAACATAGTTTTACTTACAGTTTCATCCAAGAAAGAAGCAATCTCATATATTGGCTTACATTTGTTTCCAAATCCAAACTCTATCTCACTGTTCATGCTTACTTTTGGCAGAACTTTGTTCGCATAAGACCTTCAAAATTTATCTTGCCCAAACTGACAGCATTTCGCTTTCTCGTTAAACATCCAAACTCAACTCATTTGGTCAGGTCGCGTGCACCGTAATTTATAGTTTGACTTGCCTTGTTTCTTTATGGGACGTCCGTCAAACTCGCCTTCCGTCAGTATTGCATCTCAATTGTTTTGTCAGGCTGTTAAATTTTCTTTTTACTCGTTGATTGACAGCATCCTGTGCCTAGCTGTCAATCACATTAACGTCCGGTGGAAACTTCAGTTTGAGTGACAGCTTACTTATTTATTTGAGCCATTGGTCCCATGTTTTTCGTCGTCCCACGGTACGTAGGCTGTTTTTGCAGCTAAGGTTCCTTTATGCTTTTATGACGTGGCTCGCTCAACGAAGCGCGAGATCACGTAGCCGAATTTTTTAGACGCCGAGTTCGCCTTGCAGGTGGCTTATTTTAGCACGTAAGGTTTGCATTTGAGCAATTAGACTTCCGGGCAGGTATCTTTCTAGTTTCGTAACTGACAGTTGCAGATTTTGTTTTTCTCCGGCCCCTGTATCGCGTGATTTGGAACGTGACTCTAACGTGCACCTTTTTCGTGCATTTTGCTGACGTGACTTTAACACGTGATGTCTTTCTTCACTCAGTTTTAGCTGTAATCTGTTCATTGGTTCGTTTTGGTCATGTGGTCATTTTCTTTGTTCGGACAGTAATTTTCCACAAGACAACAAATGTTTGCGAATGACAGAAAACATTGCTTCATTAGTTTCGGCTTTTTGTCCCCCCCGTTTTGCTTGTTCGAGATTGCCACTTTCTTTATCAATACACAATGCACATGCGTGATACAATAATAATACACATCAATATTGCACATGAAAGGTTGACGCTACATATAAAATGTGCTTAAAGAAACATAATCATGTCGCATTTCAGCATTATCTTAGCACGAACTAAATTATACGCTATTAACTTAACAAACAATGTTCAGTCTTCCTCCGTGTCCGTTGACGACATTTTCGTTTCTTGTTCTTCGCTTATCTTGGTTTCTATAGTATTCATGTTATGGATAAAATATTCCATAACAGACTCTTCAACTGCACTGAAAAAGGAGCCAGTACCCACTCGCATGCTACAGATTTTCTTGCACTAGGCCTCCAGAAATCATCATTTGAATCAAAACATAGAGAACATATCACTTATAAAAGACAAGAATGGTGGCAACACGGAAAGCTACAGGAACTTGTTTCAGAATGCGAAGCCTTTCAATCAAGACTTAACAAACCGGTCAAACACAAACAAAAATCAGACCCCTTTTTTGCAGACTAACGCTCAAGGAACAAATAAAAGAAAGGCCCCTAAAGTGGTGAATTCTACCAATGATGTTGACAGAACACGTGCCATGACTGAGGACACCAAACACAAGCTGATATAAAAGCACCAAAAGCACGTGACATTGGAGTTCAGCATAATTTCATGCTTTCTTTGTTTGCAATTTCAAAGATTTTGCTCTATTTCTTTCTGTTTTGATGTAATTACCAGACGGATTGTAAAATCCTTCAAATGGGTCTGTCTCGGCGCTAGCCTTTGTTGCGGGCTGTGGAGAGCTAGACGTTATAGAGTTTTTAAACTTGCATCCGACAACCTTTCGCCAGTTCTGACATCTCACAAATTACGCGCATCAATAGACTGCAGCCTCATATTCCCTAAAGAAATTGCTTACGGAACAGAAGATGATCAGCGCAAACACTTATCACAATTTAAGCAGCAATTTCGACAGCAATTAATCGTCGAATACGGTTTCTGAAACAACAGAAACAAAACAAAGCATTCAACCAGTGCAGCTTCAACTGAGAGAACAGAATTCGCTGTCGGTAAGCCGAGCACGTGGCAAACAATAGTATTTTCCAATTACACAAGTACACAGTTGCGATTGTTCTGATAAATGCCGCATTTGTTGTACGAAATGACTGCACAGTTTTGAATGAGCCAAAAACTGGCTGCTACATTTAAAATAGCAAAACATGCATTGAGCAGACAGCTGATGGCTCGATTCTTCACTTTTGGGATGAAAAAATATAATCTTAATATAATCATCATACCACTTGTGTCTTCCAACTTTTGAAGGCAACTTGTTCTCGATGCTAACATTCCTTTTCAAACCTGGTTGTACTGCGAAGCTGATGAAGCTGGCGTATCCTGATCGATTTCATATATAGCTTTATTTACTTTCATCAAAACATAGTGTTTTTTGTAAGTATTTCGTAGACCTTCTACAGGCATTACAAGATATATAAATGCATATTAGATGTTGGATCCGATATCAAACTGGTAACAAACAAATATAGGCTACTCCTGTTCTACGATTGGTTAGCCCTGCACTTCGACGGATAAGGCTACTGTGATGAGTGTTCAGATGCCTGAAACTTTCAAAAGTACTGCAATTCCAGCAGATATTTTTGCGCAGGAATACAGGACGCCCATGCAGAGAGCACAGCTGAGATTCCACAACTCAATTAAATAAAACATGGCATCTCTCGGAGAAATATATTCCCATTACTTATTAGACGCAGTTAATAGCACAGTTTTTCTGAAATGATAAGTCACTGACTGCTGAAGACGCAAGTTAGCACGCTTGAAGTTTGCAATTTTATTCACGATTGTTGATGAGTTTTGGGTAAAAAAAACAAGACATGTGCATGTTATCAGAGGATGCAAAAATTAGGAGCAGAAATTTCATTCACCCTTCATTCACCCCTCTTCTTTTATTCACCCTTGCAAAATCTTCATTCACCCTGGGGCGAACCATTCACCTGAGAAGCACTGATCTACACAAATTCGTGGCAACAGACCCAGGCTGTCGCTTGTCCTGCAAGAAAGATAACAGTCTTCGTCATCCTGTGTGCCTTTTATCCTTGTGTGTGCCTTTGGTGCGGCAGGACAGTTTTTGCAATAAATGAGCAGTCCATTTTACAGCCAAGCTTCGAGGTTGATTAGATCCACAAACAACTTTTCAATGAAGGGGCAGTTCGCCTGCACTGACCGGAGCTGCGGTCAAGAAACACAGTTTTGCGATTGGCCGTGGACGATACTGTTTGTGGTGCGGACGGAAACCGTTCGTACACCGACTTTGTCATCAGAAGTTAGAAAGACGCGACCAACGCGCCGGTGGCATCTTGGAGCCGTCATGTCAAACCATGTTGAGTGGTTTGTTAGTGAGTCACGCCAAAGGGCACGCTCTTGCACCGTTCTTGCATAATGTCGGGCATTGACGAATGTTTCAAAGGTGTGGTGGAAGAATCATTCAACCCATGAAACAGTTATGTGCACCATAGAAAAGACGGCTTACTCCCCGTTTCGAGCCAAGCGACTTCATTGTCTGTCAGATGCTTCGTTGATCGTTTCCCAGAGCGGTACAGCTGTTCGATGAACTCTTCTTGAACTCAGTGCCATCAGCTGCCAGTCGATGTAAAAACAAGTTGATCAAAAGTTAATACAAGTTGATCGACCTTACGAAAGTCCGAAATTGAATCGGACACCAATGAACTGCTTTCGCTGAAAACACAATGCTGATCTTTCAGAGGTTCTATACCAGTAGTTCTTAACTGAGGGAGCACACCTCCCCAGGGGAGGGTCAGTAAATTTTCATGGTAGTGCGAGCCCTTAAACGCTCTACAACAGGCATGTGCAACCTTTTTCACTGGCGGCCAATTTCGAATTTTGTAAAATTACCGCGGACCGCATCAATTTTTATTGGATGAAACTTTATTCGTTCCCTTAAAAAATTAGTTCAAGTGTCATTCAACAGATATGGAGTGTATGGTGTAATTTTCTCTGTTTCAAACTACCAACCACATGCTGGCGACAGGATTATTGAAAAACTGTGAATTAGATGAGACATATGATAGGGTCACCATATCTGCAGAAGTAAAAATCGTGACAGTCTCAAAGGCTACTTTTCGCGGCAACAAACAAGCGCTATACGGCGTTTTTCAGTATGCTCTTACAATTACCAATCCACCGCAAAGCACCATCACTTTCACTCTTCAGGCAAAATTACTGTGGACTCTGGAAACAGCCAAATAAGCAAAAGTTGACACTCTCATCTTCACAGCACATACACATTGTTTCAAGTTATAACGTAATTTGCTAACTGGAAAACTTCTGGACATCAAAGCATTTTTTAAATTATTTAACCCTCACTGAAAGCTTTTCCTTTCTGTGCTATTGTTTCACTAAAGTTGAAGCTCAATTTAGTTCAAGTAGCGTGTTGTTTATGCAAAGAGATATCATTTTCTGTTGCCCCTTGCAATGAATTCTTCAATTGATGGGCTTTATCCACCCGCAACGACCTAAAATTCCCTCGTATTGTACTGAATGCCCGGAGGTGTAGTGCCATTTAATACTAAATCTTTTCAGACAAAGCATGCAAAGAGCCCTTTCATTTTGTTGAACAACAAAATACTTCATAAACCGCTGGTCATTAAACATCCTCCTTTCATCAAGAATGTTTCGTTTTCTCGAACACCTTGAGATTAAATTTCAGCTAAAAGTGCTGTTTTCATGAACTGCAAAACAAGCATTATTATTATCAATGATTGCCAACCCTCCCAACACCCCTTTCCCTTGTCCTGCTGCAAATTTTTATCACTCTGCCTACAATCCCAAAACCAATACCAACACTTGCGAAGCCACAAACAATATTGCGTTATCAATTGAGTTAATGATGTTGTTGTGGACCCCACGGGGCAAGGATCCACACACATTTTGGGGATGTAACTGTTCCTTTTGAAGTTTAAATTATGTTCCTGTTTTGCTGTTGACTTCATTCTGAAGAAGCTTTCTATTTTGCATCGTGTTTTATTGTCAACGGTGCAAGGCCAAGTGGCCCCGCAAAATATTACCACCAATCAGAACTTTCTGTTTTGATCACTTCACAGTTTAGAATCAAATTGTTACCAGAATAAAAGATACGGCGATTCGAAGACAAACGCTCTGCAGAGTCCCTTGTTTGAAACGTGCGTTATTGGAAGAGCGCGTGATTTACGTAGCAATTGTTTTTAAAGTTCTGCAAAGCTGCGATGCGGGTATCGCTTGCCGGAAAGACGTCACAAGATTTTTCATCAAGCGCACTGTTTTCCTGTCACGACGTGTGGTTCGCACACGTTCGCAGCGTTGTAAACAACATCTCTAAGTATCAAACTCCAATAGATTCATCCACATTGTGACGCTACGTCACAATAATGTCAAGCGAATCAACTGAAATCCTTTCTAACTACTTTACTCATGCTAAAATCAAAACTAACAGTACTCAGTTCGCACGAACAACTGCCTGCCAGATCCTGACGAATTTTTCGAATAACTTTACACAGCAATGACTCGTATATGAATTACAAAGAAAATTTTTTATATCACAAAGAGCTTAGTCTGGGCTGTAGCGTGACAATTAGAAATGGCGCGAAAAGTTGTATTCGCTTGTGGTCTATGGTTCCCAGGTATTTGAAAATCGTTACATTTCTTTGTTCGTGAATGATTGTGAAATAAGTGGCACAGAACAATTACATAAGGAAAGCGTTGTAGAGAAAAGGTTAAGAACCACTGTTCTTTACGCATATATTTCCTTATTAAAGCAACGAGGTGAACCATGGACGGGGATCGCAACCTTCAAATCCAGCAAAGTAGAGCCGACCGTAAGCGGTGATCCTGGCTGTCGGCTGTTATGGTAACATATCAGTCACAGAATTTGGCGCGAGCATAACACGTGCCTTGCGTCCTGCCGAACCGGTTGATTCACTAACGGGCTCTTTCGCGATTTGATATTTTTGGCAGGGCATTGGAAAGACCTTTACAAGTATCGCTTTGTCAGTGTCTGAAAAAATGTAGTTTCTACAGCATTGTTCACCGAAGAACTTTCTGCACGATCCACGTTTTGACCATTGTTCCTTTCAGCTTCAGAATTTTGACTCACAATATAGTCACGATTGCCAATGCCAATTTGTGGTGTGCAACATCCCACTTGGAACAGACGTATCAAATTATCGAGAGTGGCCAAAGCATCTCTCTTGCTGGCGTTGGTTAATAGCAAGCAGTTGTTTATCCGGGATGGATCCGGGTGCAACAAAGCAATCGTTGTTTTTTGCGAAAAGCGTCAAGACGGTTATAGTTGATCGACCCACCACGACACCGTTGCTTTTATCCCAGTAACCCGGTTTGAGTTTCCTCGAATATCTCCACTCTGTCGCGGCGTTTTAGCAAAGTTTTCTCCCAGCAACTATATTCGAGCTTTCTCGAATGAAACCATGTAGGGGTGCAGTTGTCATCGCTAAACCGTTGAACTATCTACCACTTCGAAATTGAAATGAGCTTCTGCTGGTAGCATGAACGGATACGTATTTGACAATCATCTTTCTCGACAATTACTCCCATTTCCAGGAACACCAATTCTCTCCCTGTAAGGAATGTTGCAATCATTTTGCGAGGCACCCGTAATAGATTGTTTTGCCACAGCAAAGGGCATTAGTTCTTTAAGTAGTTCATTGTTTACACGATTTTACGGATTTGTGCACATTGACAGGAGTCGTCTTACTTGCAGACTCAGTGTTTAAAATACTTGTCTAGGCCAGGTGCCCCCGAAGCGCCTGCACATATAAAGAAAATTTGATTCCTTTAGCAAGCATCTCCTCTCACCTTTTGTCGCCGGCACCGCGCAACTTCAGCTCAGTCTCTTTACCCCAAACTGCGAGCCCCACGAGCAGGTGAAGCACTTTCTGCAACCTTGTATAGATGACGTCAGGCGGAGCACATGATATTATCAGAATCGTTTTTGCTCAAGCTGCCATCCCGCAGCCAGTGCGTCGAATTCGTTTATAAACGTATTTGCCATGGCGACTTTCATTGCTTACTAGTCAGTAAGACTGTCTCAGTGATTGTCGTGAATGCACGGAAAGTATTGGTGATAGCAAGTCGGTTCAATCAACGTTCCATCACATGTGGAAGCCTTAACTTTGGCCTGAACGGCTGTTCACAGGCGTGTGTATTCCCCACTCTTGTTATGCCATGTCGGCTTGGTTTAAAGTCGCTCCACGCCTTTAACAGAGGCTTTGTTACATAAAGGTAACTGAACGTTTACTTCGCCATGCAGCGTGAAAAACAATCGTGTAACGGTTTAATTTGCTCATAGGTTGATTGCTTGACTGATCTGTGAACTTAGCAACAGGAATCTCTAGAACTTTCTGAAGATATTCATGCTTTCTTTGATAGCTCAACATTTTCAAAATCATTTTAAGATTTTTTAATCTTGTAGTACAAAATCAATCAGTAAAAAACATAGCCAACAAAATAAGTCTTGTTTGTGTTCGAGCACGCGGTAAATGTTCAGATGAAATATATATATAATTTTTGAATAGTTTTCAAGTAGAAAATGGGAAGCTTACGTAATGTGTCTGACGTTTACCTTCTTTTAACGTAAGCATTACTAAAACTTGTCTAGTTAATTTAACTAACGGATTATACGATACGCAATGTACTACGTCGACGCATTTTCATCGAAAACGTTTTTTTGGCAGAGAGGTATTTGAGCATTATTTCCACTAAATCAATAAAATGGGGCGGCAATAGCTCAGTGGTGAAGTGTCCGCCTCCCAATTGGAAGGTTGGGTGTTCGATCCACAGCCACTCAGTGAATTGCCGTAGCGCTCCTTGGGCAAGAGCGTTCACCTCAACTGCCCCGGCAAGAAGCACAAATCATGATTCGGCTGCCGCCAATTGCCGTCACCAAAAATTTAATCAATACAATGGTTTTCAGCTATTGTTTCGCCTTTTCAGTGAAACCGGAGATGTGCATTAGACAAAATTATATTATCTGGCCTCATGTTAGACGCCTTTATTATTTTTCTTTCTCCTGTTGTTTCGCTAAACGTTCTACTGTTAAGTAAACTATTTGAAAGCGCTGTTTGCATTTTGCAAAAGATAGGAAATGATGTTAACTGATAATCATGTTGTCTCCAGCTACGAAATTTCCGGTAAGAGCATCTTCGGAGCGATTCCTGTTCTTTTTGAAGTGATCAGCAATGCCACGGTACACCGAGCACAGACCAGAGCAGGTGAGAACGTAACGAAGAATAAATATGTGCATAGTGGAAAAGCATCTGTTGTTGCAAGTTTCATAGTCAAGGTGCTTTCTTGCCTTCTACAGAGTTACGATTCCACCTTAAAATATTTTTCAAACAAAGAGATCTTTCGATAAAATTTGATGAAAACTGCACAGTTTGGCCGTAATACAACTTGAAAATGCTTTTCTTTGCTGTCATTAACATACTTTATTCATGTTTGCTTCACCGCCCTGATGTCCTTAACAGTGATGGTTTGATCAAAGCGTGAAAATTTAGTATTTGAAACAATCGACAAGATGATGAAAAAAGCTAGTAAGTTATGGCTAGAAAATTAATCCATATTTTAGCAACTTCGATTCTTAGATATGTGCATTGCCAATGAGAAAAATTATCAAGTAATTTTGGCATATGAGTGGAAAAGACGCAAAATACTGCTAGCATTGATACGGAAAAGTTTTAGGTAAAGTATCACGGCAGTCATTATGGAGATCATACTCTTAAAAATGCCATACAAACAATAAAATATGTCTAAATCAGGAAAAACAGGATAGTATCGGTTAACTTTGAGGGGAAGAAAGCAATGTCAAAATGATTGCGAAGGATTGCTTTAGAAGAAAAATAGAGGAAATTAGGGCGCCAAGCAAAGAGTCAGCTACGGACAAACCTAAAATTTGGTGATGCAGCAGTCATGGTTTACCGCACATGCAACGCCTCAGCGAGCAAATGAGCGGGTCAGCTCTGCAAATAGAAAGATCCTTGAGACCACGAACTGTATGAGAGCAGTGTGATCAGGCAGCAATAGTTATTTTTGCAAGCAATCTTTATTGCTTCACCTCGTGGTGGTGCACTGGAATGCAAAAGGCATAACTCCTCAAAATTGCGTTGATAAAGGTAAAGGGGATTTTCAGGCTGGCAGTCTTTCTGGCTGGTACCACGTAGCAGTGGCAAACTGCATTATTATTCTCTCCCGAAGCTCATCATTCTAGGTAGATTTTCAATTGCCAATGCTTCCTATGCTAAAGCGTTGCTCAGTATTACAAGCTGGAGATTAGCACGAGGACTTTAATAAAAAAGGTTTTTACCAGTCAATCTGAACAGCGAATTTAGCAACAGAAGAACAAGCAACGCGAAAAACCACGCCATCGGTGAGATACAAAAACTATTCAAAACAATTGAAAACATGAAAAATACTCCAAGTAGGAAATACCGGGGATACACTCAGGAACGCAAGAAATCACTTTGAACCAAAATTTCCTATAGGGGGGAATTTAAAGGCGTGGAAAATTTGACAGTGATGCTTTGACCTTTCATACTTTTTGAACTATTTCAACAGCAAGCAACGAGCAGTTTGCTATCCAAAAAGACGATTATCATTTTTTGCCTTTTTTTCATGCGAAAGTTCTGATCTCTGCGGAGAAAAGTCGGGCTGTGATAGTGATTTTTTCCAACAAAATTTAATTTAACAACTGAAACGTCACAAGAAATCAGGGTATCGGGATTTTTCTCAGGAAAATGGTTTTCTCCGCACTGCCGCCAAACGTCCTCCACCGCATACACTTACGGTGTAATCGTTGGTGATATTTGCTTTCAGATCTGGCATCGCGTGCATGCGAAGTTGAGTTTGATCCAGCACTAAGCTGCATGAAAACCATTATCCAGATCAGACAGCTTATCGTCTACGTTGCGTATTTTTCGCTTTCTCGAGAAAGCAGTTTACTGCCTTTGCTTACAGTACAACACCGCATTGTGATAAATTCTGCGTGAGTTAATCAGGGTTTAAATTCAAAATTTAAGAAACGATGGGAATTGAAGAAACTTAAAGTGCATCACTTTCTTCAAATTGAGGTGAACTTCCCGACTGCCATATCTTACAGTTTTTGTTGCAGATTTATCCACTTGATTGCAATATGAAGTTAGACAACTTGCTAGTTTAAAAACTCGTACTTTAATCAACGTTATTTTACTTTTTTACACACTTAACTCAACCGTCAGACAGCGAACATCTGGCCTGGCGATGTCAAGAATGCATTTTTTTCGATAAGAGCCTCGCTTCTCAAGTCTGAACGATCTGGTTGGTGCTTTCAGAATATGGAGAATACGTCACCACTTCGGCTGAATAGAGCATGCCTGTGAGCATGCACCCTTCGGCCAAGCGCCCTGCCAAACGATTTCAAGTACAGCTTATCAACTGCCAGCACAGCACGTAGATGTTCACACACCTATTCGGCACGCTGCATCGGTGATAGTATCTTAGATTAATCCTAAGAAGCGTTAAGGTTGGGGGTTTCTTAACGTTTTCCATTAATCACAGTTTTTTTTAAGAAACAAATTTAGCCTATAGTTCAAAATGAATCACGGTGAAAAATCACGATGAAAATTATACTAACCAAACTTACTGTATTTGCTTCTTCATTCTCATATTTTTCAGCACTTGCGGCAGCACCAAATCAGGTAGAAACTAGTTGTGCAGTTGTTTTCTCAGATACTTAAGAGAAAAAGTCCACCAAGAAAAGCGACGCCAGTTGGCAGCATCTTGTCTACAAAGGCGATTTCTATATGCCGTCTATAATTGCTTAAGCTTTTTACAGAAAGAAGAATACCACGGAAAAGAATTTTCGCTTTGATAAAAGCTCGCGCGTGCCCACGTGTGCTGCAGATCACGCGCAATGATAAGGATTAACAAGTCACGTGTAACGCTTGAAACAGGAATCCGCATTCGTGAGATGCAGAAAAGCAAAATAAGCGGTATCGAAATTTTGCTTTTGTTAAATCAAGACTAAGGTCGTTGAATTACAAAGTTGATTGAAAGAAGCAAAAGAAATAACGTTTGAAGCACGAACAACTATCTTCATTTCATAGTAATAGCTGCCTTACAGATCTCGATTTTATACTACTAGCTCCCTTACAGATCTCGCAGGGTTATGTTTCATTTCACTGCAAGAAACCGTCCACCACAGCGTTTCCAGCGAATTGTATTGTTTGCATCAACATAAAGTCTACGTAACATCCTCACCAGCTTAAACTGCTTCTACAAGGACCAAAAACATAAGTTTATTTCAAACAATTTTTTAAGATTTTTACTTTCCTATGTGTGACTAAACTTCAATTTCTAAAAACCAGTATGTTTGCTGCCACACCAACTATTCAACAAAGATCAAACCCAAAAGTCCATTAGAAGTCAAAGCAACGTTCCCTGCTTCCGATAAAGTACTTTATCAATATTTAAACGATTTCTGACAGAAGATCAAGAACTCAAATATTGATATGGCAATTTTTAATGACGGCTGGAGTGAAAAAATTGGATGCAACAGGTTAATATCTATGCTTGCAATCTTACAAACAAATCTAGATTCGAAATTTCTGTCACAAACAGATGCTTTTCAGATTCTTATATTTTGTGCAACATAGTATTGGGATTATGTTACTTTACTCTTTGGATCGTGTCTTTCATTTTTCGTTAACATTATTTGACCTGACTGGACTATAACTCTTTTTAATAAGGCTCTTACACAATTCGATCAGCCTTAATTTTGTTTTGTATTTTTAAACTGGCGTAAAGTTTAAAGACGTTTCTTTACAAAATCATTGTCAATTTGATGCTGTTGACGAATCTGATGGTTCATTTTACAACTAAATGGAAAGTTCAACGTGCAACGACATCAAAAAAACACGACCACTAGCAACTAACATTTACGTAAAAACGAAAATTTGCAAAAAGCACTTTACAAATGCAAGTGAATTGCGCCATAATGCATTACGATACATTAGACATGAAACCCACAAGCAATTATAACACTACGTAACAAATTTTTATGAAATTTTTGTTTGGCTGTATATTTTCATTGTTTCTGGATAATTTCAAGGCGCTGATTCCAAAAATGTAATTATTTTTGCTCTATCATCGACCGTTAACTGTCAGTAAGGCTATTTACGTTTGTGGGTTCGGATCTAAGCCAACCTCGTAAAATGAATTATGCCATTTGCAATTCCAAGAATTTGGAGAGGGTCACGAAAAATCCTAATGACTGTAACTTCTGTACAATAAATATTACAAAGTACCGCAAGGTCAAAGGATAAAGAGCGCTAACATATCCAAGTATACCTTTATCCATTGCATCCGTTCCTCACAGTAACACTTTACCAGTTCTAAACCCACCTCCAAACGTAAGTAATTTTGCGTTTATAAAATACCGGTTGTATAACTGCTGTAAGAATTTAATCCATTTCTACATCTTGTGTTTTTGTCATTGCAGTTGGAACTTGATAATGAATGTGATGTCTAAGCATCCAACAAAACTTTAAACAGTGATGTGTAACATGCTTAAGCATTTAGTCCAAAACCTCATTTTCCATCTCAAAAGGAGTTGGATGATTAAATACGCAGCCTGGGGCTAATGAAATCTGCAGCAGAATTATTAACATGAAGATTAAATGAGTGGAATTTGCTGGGTGATGGTTGCAAAATACCAACGCACAGGAAGAGGCACTTAGACTTCTCTGTTTACTTTGTGGTAGTACAGGACCATTGCTATTGCAATGATGTGAATGGTTTGTTCAATGCTGTTGGAATAGAACATAAACCGACTCAGTGGCAACTTTTTATTGACAGTTCCACCCAAAAGCTTAAAGCAGTTTTACTTCATAATGGGAACAAATGTTCCTGAATGCCTCTCGATTACCCAATACAAATAAAGGAAGGCTATTAAAATGTCAGGAAACAACCGCTTAAAACAAGCTATGCTGAATTCAATTGGTATGTTTTTGATGATTTTAAGATGTTGGGATTTTTGTTGGGTCTGCATGGTGGCTACACCAATACTCGTATTTTCTTTGCTTGTGTAACAGCAGAGCTGATGGAGAGCACTATGAGAAGGTCCGTTGGCCTCCAAGGGCAGAACTAAGGCCAGGAAGGTACAAGGTCATCAAGGAGTTAGTTGTGAGCAGGGAAAAAGTTTTATTACTGCCCCTTCACATAAAATTAGGTTTATTGAAGCAATTTGTCAAAGCTTTGGATATCAAAGGAGAAACATTTCAAGTAAACAGAGTAATGTTCCCAAAATGGTCAGATGCCAAACCAAAGAAAGGAAAATTAGTTGGCCCCCAAATAACTACCATGTTGAAATCACGAATCCTGGAGGAAAAATGACTGAAACAAAAAAGAAGGCTAGTCAAGCATTTCTAGGTGAGGTTGAGTTTTTTTTGAGAAAGAATAAAAATCCAAATTATAAAGAGATATTGAAGACACTGATCACTACATAAAGGACGGAATGTTGCATGTCATTCAAACTTCATTTTTCATACTCGCATCTTGATTTCTTTCAAGTAAATCTTGGGGACTTGAGCAAAGAAAACGGCAAGATATTTCACCAAGCTATTCAGCAAATATCAAAGCGGTATCAGGGCCGGTGGCACAGCGCAATTATGGGCGATTACAAGTGGTCTTTGATAAGGGGAGATACATGTCATCATAAAACAGTTAATTTTGAAGGTCTTATTTCATTGAAAGATTTTGTTTTGGTGTTTTTGAAACTTATGATCAACATAATGCTGTTTTAATTGTGATTCTCGTGTTTAAATAAACCTTTCAAAAGATCACTACAAGTTGAAATCTATTATATGAGAAGTATGAAAATATAAATAGAACGAGCAATACAATTTCAGTCGGATAAAGCAAAAATTGTCAATACATTGAAAACCGTTGATGATACGAAAAAACTAACATGATTTTCGAACTAAGCGCCCCAAAAAACATCAATAGGCATCAAAAAAGCAGCCAAACAAAAATTGTGCTACGTAGCGTAATTTCAAACTGTCTAGTTGTCACTGTGTTTACTTCAGATTAATGCGCTCCGCTCTTCGGTTTTAGATATTTTCCTTCAAACAATTTTCTTCTTTCACGACGAACGCTAGATCTATTTCGTTCAGAATCATAGCTAAGCTTTAAAAGAACTGATTAGTACACCGTTTAACAATGCCACATGTTTGCTTGTAACTATAACAATGTACTGTCAGATACAGCAAATCATTGAAAAATAACCCAAATGTTTGCCAAGAAAATCTGTGCCATTTCAGGTGAAAACGCGCACGTTGTTGCGAACCTGTTTGGAAATCTGAATGGAACAGTCTTGGACAGAATGCGGCTGATAGCTCAGAACGGTTCCGACTTGTTCAGTGTTGATATGTCCCGGTGCGGAGACAGTGAAGAGGTGTACAGAACCACCAAAACATTTATCCTGCCATCGACCTCATTTTACATAGTGAGTGCATTCAGTCATAAACCTGTGACCGAAACTTGCACATGGTGAATGTACTGTAAGGTAGTTAAATGAGGTTGGTATTTTCTGGTGAAATCCTCAGTTGAACAAATGTTTAGATTGATGTTTGGCGTTGATAAATCGTAGTGCAATCAAAAACATCTCTATCTCGTGTACTAAGACTGCCAAGTGACTTGTTTACTGTTGCGTACGTCTCGAGTAAACTAAATTGGAAAAACTCGCCTAAACATCATTAAGCCATTGAATCTGTTCATTTGGTTCAGAACTTCCTTCCAATATTAATAGTGAGATCATTTTGCACACTTCGGGTGAATAGAGATCTGTAGTGTGTTGTTTCAATTCTCAGTTATTGGTATATAGAATGAGGACGAACAATAACTGGCAGCTTCTTACACTGCCACATATTTCAATACAAGCAAACAGAGATTTTACCTTCCCCTATTCAATATGCACTTGCCCATCCACCTTGCCATTATTGGTGTAATAAATCAAAACATTTTAGGTAAACAAAGGGTGTTGCAGATAATGGTAGCTTACTTTTTCTTCATTACCCTTGGAAGAAAATAGTTGCGTAAAACTTTCATGTACAGCCACTAACTGTTCACTTGAATCAAAAAATAATGTCAAACCTCGCTTTTAGGTTAGGGACTGTAGGGAATTGGTCATTAATTAATTGCAGTAGAAAAGTCTGAACTGATTGGTTGAACAAAAAAGGCGTTCATACTTTCAGCACTGGCAAAACTGGCTTGCGATCAAATATAATCATTCGGGCAAAACTCCATGCGTATCCTTTCTCTGCAAGTGCAAAATGTCGTTGGTTACGTGAAAAAAACGGTACTTGCGGCTTGTTCAGCCTCGTGCATGGTGGTATAGGCGCTTGCTAGGGAGAGCGTCGTGCGCGGTGCTTCCATATTGATTGCCAACAATCCAATATTTACCGCAAATGAAGCCGCGTGGCCCCGACACAGAGCAAAGGGGGGTAGGGGGCCCAACATCACTCGTGACGCCCCAAAGGAGTGCAAAACCAGTCCAATGAAATTTTTTATCATTACAATTGCTCTGAACAGTAAAAATCATAACTTTCCTTTTCTTGCTTTTATCAGCAAACCAATGTTTTTATTAGCTATTGTATTCGCGACAAAAATGTTTTATTGGCCCTAGAAACAAGTTAGGCGCATTGTCTACGGTTGTATTGCAACGGGCAGGTGGTTGTAGGTGGATTAAACTGGAAAGTCACTTGTTGCGGTGTACTTCACAGCACGCTTATTACGAATTATTTTTATTTCACTTCGTGAAAACTGTTTCAAAACGTTGTTTATCTTCAAATTGAATATTGTTTGTTTGTTTTGTTGTTCAGGAACATCTGGTAATGGTTCGCCTTAAGTTTTATTTGCTTAACTTTGCTGATTTTGATTATGAAAATATATAAAGGGACGATAAAATCTATCAGCGCTTGGGATGGTGCATATGCTACGATGCTGCAGGTTCGCCGCTGAGACGTTCTTTGACTTAGCTTTGCTTGAAAGTATCAGTTCCCACAATCACGCTGTGATAAATATCATCAAAAAGTGGTTTCTAAGGACGAACGTCTAAACAAAGAAGCTTTTACTTACCAATGAAATGACTCAGCCTTAAAACGTGGCTGTTGAACTCGTGCCTTTCAACTGCGTTGCCTTTACATTGGTTCTCCACATAGTACAAATACACGTAGGATATCTCAAGAATTAAAGCCTTTCTCCCGCAAGATCAAGGTACCTTGTTAAACTGATGGCATACTGTAGGGCAGTGTTTTTCAACCTTTTTGCTGCAGCGGAACTTTCCGCATATATCTACGTTGTTCATGGAACCCTATGCAATGAACCAATCCTTTCTGTAATAAACCAGACAGGACGAATTGGCAATTTCGGTCTGTTTCGGTGGAACCCCTTGAACCCCGGTTGAAAAACACCCTACAGTGTAGGGTAAATTTTATTTATTTTTTTGAATACGTGTTTAGCTCAGAAACATGGTCCATAAAGACGATAGTCAAAAAGCACAAGAAAAAAAATGCTGAGTCGTAGTTGTAGCATATCATATCGTAAGCGTTATTTCTTACGCGCGATGGCAATAGCAAAGAGGAACAAACACTGAAACAATGCACCAGTAACTAGTGGATTCGACCATCGTCATACAGAAGCTCTTCTTAGTGGTGAAAAACAGAGATTTTTAAAAGTCATTAAAACATTGAAGTGAGCTGATGAAAAAGTTAGATAAAATATGCACATCGCGGATCAAAAACATGCAAAACTTTGCTAACCAAGGCATCAAATTTCCTGACTAAATAGGCAACTTAATGTGGCGAACACTTAAGTTCTTTGGTAATGCAAGGCAAAATTCGATTGGCATTGTTGTAGGCAACCCGGGAACATTTAATGTACTCTGTGTACCTGCAACACAGTCGGCAGACATTTACATTGCTGGCATGCAATAGGCACAAACGGCGTGTTTGCAATGCAGGTTTATATTCACGCGCTGTTACTGCAATTTGCAGCTAGAGGTGCAGAAACCACGCTTAAACTGTTTTTCTTAAATATTTTGCAGAAAGCTTAAAAGTTTGTGTAGAATAAACAATTTGTTCAAATTTGATTTCAATGGAAATAAATTGTTGAGCGCGCAAAACACAAGACGCATTTTTGCGCAGTCATGTATTTGCAATTAACGGAGCGTCAGACAGCAATTGTTAAATCTTGAAAGAGATCTTCACGCAAGCCTTTCTTATCGTTATGGTTCGATTGGAATCACCGTCATTCCGATGCCATTTTTAATAAGATTATAACTGACAAAAGCAGCAGCGCTTCTTGTGGGAAATCTACCACATGCAATTCTTATTTTACTATAAATCTGTAAATGCATGCACTTGATGAACGTCGTCTTTGCGAAAATCAGACTACCGTCATTGCTGTACAGTTCCTCGAACGTAATTTTCAGTGAGTAAGTTTTAGTCTTTGCTTGTTACAATCAGGGATATCTAGAACTCCTAGGTATCCCTGGTTACAATGTTTGTTTATTGTTTATTAATGTCTTCACATAAACACGCAACAAAGTACAGCTCGCACACACTTGGGATTGGCAAGAAACACGCGTATGCCTAGTATATGAAAGAACACGCTATGTAGCGGTAGCAAAAATACCCACAGATGGCGCCAACACGATTACTGTAATGCTTGGCACCGCTGTATAATGTTGTGATAAGTTCCAAGTAGACCGATCTATAACAAGCATGGTGGAGTGGGAGGCTGCAAAGGGCCAAAAGTCATTTGGGCTGCAGTCCTCCCAGAGCGAAGCTACTTATAGGGTAAAGAGAACACTACGTTGAAAAATTAAGTAAAAGTCTGCTGCTCTGTGTACAAGGTTTGATATGTGTAAAGTGTTTGTACTAAGCAAAGTGCCATACAGGCAAACATAGGCCGACAGAAAAACTTGTTACACAATGTTTGCATTTTTGTTTTCACGTATCTTGTACCTTAAATATTGGGAAAATAAGATGGAGGTTGCTGCACTACCAGCATCAGTGTAGCATATCACCACACTTGTAACTCTGATTTTTAGGAACTGGAAGGTCGCAACGCGGACGGCAGGAAGTTCACTCGAGTTGATCCCTGGGCTGTAGCGCCACTGACAATCGACATGTCGCTGGATGATTTGAATGATCAGACGCTTGATCCAGGGGCGTCCATACAGGTAACATAGTATCATGTTTTTGAAACGGTTCCGATATTTACATAATAATATTTTGCAATACTTGATATTGATTACCTACCAAAGCATGTTTTTTAAGATGTTTTACGGACCCGATTCGGGTCCCTAGAATCAGAGAAAATTATCATCGAGTTCCTGGAATTAGAGAAAATCGGGTCCCTCCAGGGCCATACCGGATGCCTAACATTTTGCTTAAAAAAAGCTGTAGTAAAGTACAACCACATCGCCATAGGGTGGGAATGTCAACGTAAGCTAGCATCTATGTTCGGTGTGGTAGACCATTTGCTCTGATAACAGAAATGTTGGCTGTAAAGGAAATGAGTGTCTTCAATTTTGCGTATATCTCATTTGTGGAAAAACGATCAACAAGCTGCTTGCAGCAACTATTTTTTCGCAACTATTTTGCGTAGATAAACCGCTTTGTAAGAAGCTCAGTGCCAAGAAGTTTCAAACTGGATATATCGGATCCTTTATCATTCGCTACAGTGTGAGTAAAACATGTTTACAGTGCATGGCATGCTGTCTGAAGCTATACACCGAATTTGTAGTTATGCAAGCTTTGGTTTCACGATCTTGAATATGAATACAACGTTTTTTGTCAACCTGAATGATTCTAAGAAGCTTCCTACAGGTTTGAAACTCAAAGAAACTGCTCCACAAAAGTTAAATGAAAAAAATGAATAACTGCAGTTTTGTAGTTAATGCATGAAACGTCTCTGAAGAGGCAAATGCTGTTCATGATAGAGATTGTTGATGGACTCTAATGAACATAGAAAGAAAGCTGCTGTTGTTGCTTGACGAAAGCTGCTGTTGTTGATTAAGGGGTTGAATGAGTGAAATCTTAACCGGAATATCGGCCTCTTTTTCAGTCTACCAGAAACAACTTCGACCTCATCAGTTTCCACATTCACGATCACTGTAACTGTTCCCTGTGACGCAACTCCCGGCTCGCTCAGTCGGGTCACGCTCACTGCGGTGCCGACAGGTTTGAAAGAATTTCTCTTCACTTCATTCAACGTCCTCGTTCGGGATACAGGAATTAAGGTTTGAGCCACTTCTTTGCAGTTCCTAACATCCAGAAAAATGCTGATTTTCCGCAGGTACTGCACTGGAAACGTGTAAAGCATTCTACTTCTTGCAAATATACGAGTGACATTTGTCCTTAAACAAAAATCTAATTTTACAAACAGCCGCAACTAAATCACAAAAAAATAATTCGACTTTTCATGCACTCAAAAAACACTTACAACTTCCCTTTAATACAACCAAGCGTGTAAACAAACACACATTCGTTTCGGCAGATAAACTGTTTGATCTCCAAAATTATCGGAATGGCTATGTTTAGACTTTAGATGGACATATAACTGCAGAAACTACCGTGCATCAACTGTAGTCACAAAATTCCACCCCAGCATTTCAGCATTTCACAACATCAGCATGTCTTTAGATGCCTATTTGATCCGTACTTACCCGTGAAAAATACGTTTGCACTCATAGGCGTTGGAAGGGAGTGCAGGGGCCAATGCTCCTCTGGATTTTAAAAATGCGACATTTTTCTATTAGCGTATTAATATGTTTTTCTCTTAGTTTCCTATTTGTGAAATGAAAAAGTGCTTTTAGCCATCACCTGAAAAAAATTGCCCATCCTCTCGAAAAAATCCTTCTGACGCTTATGTTTGCACTGCCGAATTTGAAATTTTGAAAACTTCCTTTAATAAAAACTTTTTAAAGAAAGTTTGAGAAACACTTTGTCCTAATTTTGTGAAAGAGCGTTCGGCAGATTTCAGAATGAAGAAACTTACTTTAGAGTTGAGCATTTATTTTCGTCACAACCTTTAGTTTCTGTTTTAAATGTTTTATTCCCAAACGTTCACTTCACAGTCAGACATTGATTGATGAAAGTAGAACACTCAACCTGTGAACGGTCCTGCCGACACCATCATCAGGTTGTCAGTCACTGCCAAATGTTGGTAGCAACAGCGAAATGGTGACAGTCACCAGCAGGGTTAACTGGCGTTTTGATGAATTTGCGTACTCATGAAAATGCCCAAAAAATCCAGTTCCACATCCTCAGCAGCCATGGGGGCCATTAGGTGGAGACACGGGGGACGCGTCCCCCACTTTTTCAGACAGTGGGCGTATGAAATGCCTTGTCCCCCCACATTTTTCTCTTTAGGTTTCGTAATATTTTTGGTTTCACACCAGCCTGCCCCCACCATATTTTACAACAAAATCGCGCTCGCGGCTGCAACATACCACAATGATCTAAACCCCTGCCTACATCTATAATCTCCTTCACAATATGGAAAGCACGAAACGAAAGTAAAACTACACCATTGCAAACTTGCCATCTTATCCAATTGAACCTTTCAAAATCTCCCTGAAACTCAGCCAAAAATATACGAAAAATGAGGTAAAAATCCGTACCACGGAATGACAAACAAAATGAAGGATGCAGTAACCTTACCTGACATACTAACCGTTGCCTTTGCTGTCACACAAAACCCACCAAAATAACCTCCACCACAAAGCCCCCTGTTGCTTTCCACTCAACCCCTTTCGGTTCTATTACTACCCAGAAAGCATCCCCGTTTTTGCTGCATATGTTTTCGTCTGCTCTTTCAACGTTTCATTTCACGACTCGTGTTTTATCTATCTTTCCATATTTAATATTAATTTCAAAAGTATAACCTTTTTTTCTCAATTTAGTTTTTTTGTTTCATTTGCTGTTTGCTTCTCGACCAAACTAATATTGCCACAGTATCCATTTCTAGGCGATGCTTTGCCGCATACACTGCATGTTGTATTGTTGAGGTTCGCAAAGAACATGAAACACGCGGTCTTTCTTTAAAAAATTGGTAGCACACCAATGATTTTCGGAAAACTGAAATCGGCCTGTTGCCCATCCTCAAGCGGAAGGTTCGCTGAAGAGGAAAGGTCGACATAACACAACAACAAAATATCCTTTGGAACTGAGTTCCATCTTCTTTTCTGAAAACTACCAAATGTTTTGTTATATTGAAACCGGAACTCAAAAATAAGAAGTGTAAGTTTACATTAGGAAACAAAATCGTTAATGGCACGCTATGATCACTATGTCATATTAAACCAATCATTTTGTAAATTAGGGTTATGGAAAACTTCCTGTTAATTTTTTGTTACATCATAATCATAACGTTTCTCCCTAAATGCACCTCGCGGTTTTTTCAATTAATCTTGATCATATCTGTTTTCAGGCAACAAGTAATAATTAATGTACAAATTCAGGTTTGTTGCATGACAAACAAAAACTGCGCATTTCGCAGTGTCCTATACTTCTGTCGAAAGAAGGGTACAGGATCACCTGCAACGATGGGAATAACGTTGGCTCCGTTTGCACATTGAGATGTGTACCTGATTACGTCCCAGATGGCACAGAAAGCGCGGCTTGCCAAGCTGACGGAACCTGGACTGCAACAGATCTCCGCTGCACGTTTGTAGGTAAATAAAAAGTGAAGCAAGGTCTTGAAGTTGGCTCCTTCCGCTTTTGTGAGCGAGACTGGAGGCTCAAATAATTCTGGCGGCAGAAAAACATTTTACGCGAGATCAGCGCTCAGCAGCAATACGTTGTTTTCTCTCAGGTCCGGATTCAGTGAGGGAGTTACAATTATGTCCATATCGCGTGTAGTGGGTGCCCCATCCGTAGAAAGTGATGAATGTTTTTGTTTTTACTGAAAGAAGTTTTAGGCGCCTGTTCCACTTGATTTTGATTTTGGATTTGACATTCCAACACTCAGCACTTGTCGACACGTCTGTTCTCAAAGGGCAAAACCCTTTTCAGTTGCGCGGTATGTCGGATGGGTTTCATCTGAGTTTAAACCGACTAGTGGATAGGAAAAATGGAGCATTTATGAATAACAGCAAAGTTGTTCAAGATTTCAAATGAATGAAGCGCCGTTCACGATTGACATTGAGGTTAAACTGACTTGCTTTCGCAGCAATGTTTTGCAAACAACGCAGGTAATAATACACGTGTACAGTACTCGATGCATAGATTTCAGCCTAAACACCTAACATAATTATGGGAATGTGTGTACCGAAAAGATGCACCTTTAAGTTCGAATTTGAAACGTTTGAATTGACGCTATGAAAGAATCAAATATTTGTGTTTTTTCTTTTTTGCAGGCTATTCCGTCTGTCAAGGAACTGGTGACCCACATTATCTTTCTTTTGATGGAAAACACTTCGATTTTCAAGGGACATGCATTTACACACTTGTAAAAACCACATTCAGCAGCGTCACCAGGGGATTGGAACCATTTAAAATTTTGGTAATATCAGTTTGGTTGTTGTATGATATGGTCTTCAGAAATAACCAAGAATCAACTTACGTTTTAATCAAACTAGAGTATAACGTTATTAATGCCATATAGGTATGGTTTCAACTTTGAAAGTAGAAACGCTACTTTGACAAGGTATAATTTTGGCAAACTTTGAGAAACACTAGTGAACTGCTCATTCTCGTATAGATATAACAAACAATGAAATGAGGTTTCATGCTGATATACTTGCAACACCTGGGTAACGGTTATAGACAAACGATTGTGTGAATCGAAGGCAACAGTTCTGGATCTGGACAAGAATTGAGAATCGACGCACCTTCATCAAAATCTTAAGCAACTGATCACATGACGCAACAGTACTAGTTGTTAAGTGCCATCAACGTTAGCAGTGATATATATATATATTTTTTTTTTGTATTAACCAGCTAAATGAAGCCTTCGTTGATTTTATTTTCCAGCTTTTTCTGTTTAGGTTGAAAACGAACATCGAGGCGGCTACACAAGTGGTTCGTTTTACAAACAATCCTGGGTGATGATCGGCAACTATACTTTTGAGTTTTTGAAAGGAAAAAAACTTGGTGTATGTCTCCTTTTTTCAATTTAGATGCTATGCAATACAGCTTATTTAACGTTATAATACAAATCCCATTTTCTCGCATAAAAATGCATTCCATAATTTTTTTCTGTTTGTCCTTAATCGATTATTTTTTTCGTTTTGATTTTGTGTTTAAGATTTGTTTAACCACACCGAGTTTCCTCAAACCTGCATGGACACAAGCATGCTCTCTTCATCTGCGAATTTTCTCACCATGTTCTGTATTTTTTTGCTTGTTTCTGGAACTTTGCTTGTTTTATTTCCAACTTATTGTTCTCTAACACTTGTCATAAGGTGTTGATTCGGGTTGGTTGACTAAACGGCCTCCAGGATCCTTCACCAATCCAATGTTACACAGTGACAATATTTGTTTACATTGATCAGTTCTTTTGCTATTGTTTCCATTTATTCAAATTTCCAGACAATTGGTTACTTTTTTGCACAATGGTTTTTTGTGTTGTTTCTGTTTATTAGCTGAGTCATATGAAACAGTTAGTAAATCAATAATGCCAAGCAGTTCGTCCGAATATTCAGAAATTGTTTGGTACGTGCTTGTGTTGTCTGTGCAGTGTTCAATTACCAGCGATGTAGGTTTCCTACTGGGCCAACGTGCAGTGCACATTCAACAATGAAAAACCACCCTCCGACTTTTAAAATGGTTCTTCTGTGTCATGCTCTTTCTCATAGCAGTACATTTTCCTTAACACCACTAAGTCAAGTAGCAAATCTTCCTACTCCTACTGCACAGCCCTGCGTTATAGGTACACAGCAGTTAATAATATACGGTATACAAAAAATATGACGTTTCTTTGACACTCGTAGTTTAATAAAATTACCTTTGCACGAAATGTTTCAACATTTTTGACAGTGACTAAAGTACTTGATGCCAATGGAAAAAACTCTGAAAGTCAGTTTCCAGAAATATTTCAGAAGAAATGCCTTGACAATAGATCTACGCTAGCGATAATTAACTTTTAAACCGAAATTCTGAAACAGAGATATCGTTCGTAACCTGAGTAACCGCTTTTCCTGCTTTATAATAGTAACATACTTTAAAATGTTGAAATTAAAACTAGAAGAAAAAAATTTACAAAAGGTGCAAGGTTGAATCTTTCAATTCAAACGACGTTTCATCTGACAATTGATGCACATATTTTTATCTTTCAGGTGAACGGCCTGCTTGTTACTCCACCTTACAGCATACCTGGCACTGGGATAAGTGTAAGTGTCACTGGAAGTGAGATCTCCATGACAACCAGGTTTGGTCTCGCAGTTCGATACAACGGAGACTCAAACTTGTATGTTCGACTGTCCGGCTCGTACACCAATCAAGTAGCAGGTAAATCTGTATTCGCTTTTACCTGACTAAATGCAACTTGAAGTCATGGTATGCCAATTTCGTTACAGTAGTCGGCATAAAACCCAAGGATAATTGCAAATTTGAGCAAAATATATCTTTGTAGTTGTTTGTAAGAAAATTTGTCAGGTGTGTATTCCATTCTAGTCAATGTAAGATGCGAAAACTGATAGGCGATTTTTGGCTATGGTCTTTCTTTTCAGCCTATTTAGTTGACTTAATGAAATTGATTTAATTCACAAATTTCTGTTTTTACGTGAAGGTTTATGCGGAAACATGAATGGTAACAAGAAAGACGACTTGACACTTGCTTCAAACGCGAGCATTCTTGTTGGTCCAGTAGAATTCGGAAACAGCCACAAAATTGGGGGTGCTGCGGTCGGGTGAGTAGGTGCCATAACTTCAGAAACAATACTTATTATTTGCAGGTACTTTCAGCAAAATTTTGCCCTTCGACAACCCTTAGCAAACAGAGTATATAATAGAACGAGATTGTTTATCTCACTTGTGGAGAATAGATACTATAATTCACGTGTGGTTCGAAATCAAAATAGCTGCTAATACAAAAGTCTTCAGAGGTATGACGCTGGCTTTTTTTGTTGTAGGGGTACAGTCGACACTTTTTTGCATTTTCAACCACTGCTGCTTTATTTCAAGTTCAAACAAGCTCAAAATTTTTCACACAATAAAGCTACTCTTTTTACACAGTATCATGTGAAAACCTAAAAACACCGCCCTTCAGAAAATATTTTACAATCAATTTACAAAGGGTACTTTTTCTGTTGAGTGTGACATGAACATGGGGTACACCTGACCGGTCAATAAAAAGTTGGGTTGCATGCATTGCATATTGTTCACGTGATATCCCATGTAAAATAGGCACTTTCTGATTGCCTCTCCACTTTTTTCATATTCTAAATACCCACTATCACTACATGGCAAAACAAATTTGTAGGATTACCAAACATTAAATGAAACCAATGCAGTATGTTGAATTTCATGCTTTACTATACATACATAATCTGCCTCTAAGCACATAATAAACCTAAAATGTTCATAGATTAGAATTATTCTGCACTGCAGTCCAATATAATCCCTCAAGCTTTACCTTGTGTAGACTGACCTAGTGGCAATGTGTTGAGTGTGCCCCATTTTTTATCAGATGTGCCCCATGCATATCTAGAAAATAAAATGAAGTACCAACTCAACTTAAAAGAATTTGAAATCTGGTATTATCAAATAATATTGCACTGCCTTGACGACAACGTCAAAAAAACTCAGAAGAAAAGATGATGATTAACGTAGCCAAAACCCATATCTAGATGCGATTTTATAAGTTACTTTTGGGTAGCAAAAACACAACTTGCTCTGTAACTCGTAACGACGGCTGCCTATTAAGGAAAAATTCGCTTTAGTACTACTCCTAGTATGAGATTAATCACCATGGAATCTTTAAAGTCCAACGTTTTCCAATTTTTGAATAAATCAAAAAAGACGACTGTGCCCCTAGTCCTACTGTGCCCCACCTTCCCCGAATTATTCCCTTCTTCACTGAAGTAAAAAGTGCAGGGCAGCAAGATTAACGCAAACTTTTGCAAATAGTTGGGAAAATGACGCAATAGAATTGTAAACAACACCGTCATTAAGCTGTGAAAGCAATCACACAGAGGCGCAGAGCTAATTTATCGACCACGCGAATTGATAAGACAAATTTCAGATGTAAGTGCCTGGTGACTACGCGATTGATACGCGAAGGTTTGCTACAGATTAAAATGCAGTAATGCACTGATTATCTGAAATTGAAACTTGTTCGTTCCAAATGAAAATTAATGACAGCTACTTTCAACGAAAAACCTGTGCAAAATATTTAGGGGTTTTGGTAGACAGCTTATTGAGTTGGCCATCTCACTTACAACCATAAAACAAAACTAGTTAGAGCATCTGATTCTATAAATTCCAAACTTCATATCAATTGACCTAGTAAAAATGTTATATTTAGTCTTTCACATTGTCATCTCAAATACTTCATTGTTTCATTGGAAACAGCTAATTACGTTGTTCTGCAACCGCTGGAAGTAGTGCACAATTACTACGAACTGTTACAAATAACAATTTTAGATGTCGCATGACGCCTCTGAAAAAATGTTTCAATCCTCTGAAACTTCACGATATTTATAGATTTGAATTTACTAAACTGATGCATAAATTTCACCATGAAATGTTGCCGCCTTCCAACATTATTTAAAGACTTGTTTCAGAAAACAGCTGCTATTCACTGCCATGATGCAAGATGTGCAACCAAACAAAACTATTTCTTGCAACAGGTTTCAGCAAAAGCTGGTGAAAAAACTTTTTCCTATCGAGGAACTATTCCATGGGCAAATCTAGAACACATTTAAAAATAAATCCTATAACGCCTTGAACAAAAAATACCAATGATTTTTTTGTTGTAATATGAATGAATGGCCATAAAACTTATATGTGTGGTTGTTTTCAATTTCCTATTGCATAACTATCAGCGTGATGTTTCATTATGCTGGGGGACTTCGACTCAAATTATCGCAAGGTTTTTTGTTGCACTGTCTGCGAGGTTTCACTTTGTTTTTCCAAAATAAACATAGAAGACACTAGTTTATTAACTTACTTCTTGTCATGTTGCTCCCATGTACGTAGCCGGTGGTGCCATCGCGTGTGTGTTTGCCTCGAGTGTGCTGATGTTTCGCATGTGGTTGTGTTTTGTTTTCTTTGCGTGCTAGGAAATACCTTGTGGCTTTGCGGTTGAAATCAATACACACACAAATATGAATTAGCTTCAAAACTTAACCGCTGAATTTTGTATTGCACGTTTGCAAGCAATAAAGATTCAAGACTGCAGCTTTCCCCCCTTATTATCATTAACCATGTGCCGCCAGTTTGTAAAAATCAATTCCGTGTTCTGAGGGGGCAATTCGACAAGCTTGGTGATGCACGAATAAAACTTCCTCTCCAAGTCAATAGATTTAGCTTGCAAAAATTTTAATTACAGTAATTGCAGCGTTTTTTGGGATCGATTTTGTCAACGATTTGCGTTATGAGGATTATACAAAAGGGGTCAACTCAGCTTAATTGGGACCACTTTTATGTAAAAACCATTGCAAAAGTTTGATTAAATTTTTCTAAGTGTCCATTATTTCTCTTGCACCAGGCTTTAGTTCTAATTATTGGAGCAGTGCTCATCAAATTCATTTTTTCTATTGAAACAAACCCTATTAGTCATTCCAATTTTCTTACTCAATTGTCGCTATTTTTAATGTAAGTTTTTGATCGCAGTTACTAATCAGGTAAATAAAACTTGTCAACATTTTACAAATCTTTTAATTGGTTCTATTAAGGTGTCGAGATGTTACTGGAAGAGGCGTCATTGATTCCTGTGGTAATCTGCCTGACTATTCAGTTTTGTGCGGAATCGTCGATGGAGATTGCTTTGAAGCATGCAGAGCTCGTATTCCGACTCAACAAGTGGTGCAGGTTTGTGCAATTTTGATCTGCCTATAACTATGAATGCTATAATTTTAAATGCCTGAAATTTGCAAGCATTGGGAACATATCATAGAGGTGACATTGTATTGATGTAGATTAATGGGAAAAGTTGTGGGTATTTTACACGAATACTTTATTTAACTGTCAAAAGGTGGCGATTCTCACCAAATAGTAAACGCGCTCTTTTATACAATTTTTAAATCGCTAAGTAGTTTTTTGAAATCGCAACAGAGGATTTGACATTACAGGAAAGGTTTTCTTTATAGAACAGACATTTTCCAAGTACGCATTTTTAAACCGGTGATCTAGGGAGTTTAAAGGTTGACTTCTTTGAACGGCAGAAAACTCACCTATATCGCAGACAGGATTTTACTGGAGGTCTACTAAATTGCAGAATTTTGTAATCAAAACTCATGAACAAAACTTGACCTGCCTAGCTCGAAAAGCATTATTTTATCAGTAGATTTGTCGACTTTTGACCTTAAACATATATGCACACACCTTTGGAAAACCGCAAGTATTTAAAAAATTGTGCAAAGTTTTGAAAGGAAACTGATTTACTTTTGTTGGCAGCACGTCACCTTCTTCAGGACCAAAATTAACAAACATTCAAAAATCATGCTCGAAAGGTTTCATTTGACAATTTTCAAAACAAAGCTTTTTGAAAATTGAGAATTCTCTTTTAACAATCATTGTTTACAGCAACTAATGAATTATCCAACGCAATGATTTCCTGTGAAGATAGAAACATTCATTCATTTTCAAACCCGTCTTTCTTCCAGGGAAGGTCCCCACTGGCAGTAATGCAAAGGAGGACTCGAAATACCTCACGGTTTTCAGCAACCTCTGATAGTTCAGTTGGCTCCACACTAAGACCGGGCCAGGCCAGATTGGAGATGTAATCACGCAGCCTAGTCCTTGGTCAGCCTCCGGGCCTCCTTCCCGTCAACGTAGCCCGCAGGACCGATCCATCGTAGCTGTAATTGCTTTAGTCAGAGGAAAAATGGATCGACATTTAGGGCTTTACAAATTTAAGAGCATGAGCACAGTTTTCCAATGCGTCAAGTCGTGAACTTACAGAAAAAATTCGTCTCAACTGATTTATACGTTTAATAGTACTAATTCGGTCATTACCCAAGATTCATGATCACAGGTAAAGATCAAAACCAAGTTTGATTAACCGCCAACATTGCGGTATTTAAAACTCCTGCTTTGTAACCACGGAGAGATAAAGCTCATGCAGAACTACATTTTTTTACCAATCCGTCTATCATGCTCCTTGTTCCATCTTCCGTCACTCGTAAATACTATCCCAAGGTCTTTGAACTTCTCCACCTGCAGCAGCGTATGGCTACTTACATGCTGACCACACTGCTCAGGATTTCTAGAGAAACATATAATTCAGTCCTTTTGGTGCTAATTCCCATTCCCACTTGGTTGCACGCAGCTGAAAACCGATCACGTGCATATTGAAGGCCTTGTTCAAACGATGCCAGCATTGCCAGATTGTCGGAAAAAATTAAACGGTTGATTCTGTATCTTCAAACAGCGACACCCTCATCGATTCAGCTGTGACTTGTGCCCGCAGACTTCAAGCTCGTGTGCTAATCTACACTACCAGCAGAGATGAACATGGATATGGATTTGTATTTAATTCCTGCGGATTTTCAGCTTTTTGATCGATTTGGATTTTACAAATTCTGCTTAACCGGATTTGGTATGGATTTGGATTTGATATTGCTTGGACAAACACCGCGCTGGCTATTCTCCATATTAAATTCAATTATGTTGTGGCATTGTTTTTCAAGGCACTTGGCATGCTCTTTTTCAGGGAGGCTGATGAGTAGTTGCAGTTATTGCGTTCCCACTTGTTGCCATGCATTGTGTATGAAGCAAAGATGAGTGGAGTCACATTTTCACATTTTTTAAAGATTCCTGCTCCAAATCCGCAAAATTTTAATACACCAGCTCCGACTCCTGTTAACACTCAGAAAACTTCGAAGTAACTCATTAAAAAATTGCGTCTTTTTTTAAAGAGTTACTTCGTCATACTAAAAAATTGCGTCTGTTTTGCCTCATGAGGCAAAACATGTCCAGGCTATTTTGCCTTTGATTGAACACAATTGGTTGGAGTGGTCATGTGACAAGTACAGTACAGAAAGACACAACATGTTGAGGCTATTGTTATGGTTTAGCCTATTCCTTACGCAATGTAGACAATACACCACTGAAAACTCTCCTGCACTTAAATGATGACAGCACTTGCCCATGCATGTCAGAATGAGCCGTTGCAGACGTTAGGGTCAGCTAAGTAAATCATGCATTCCAAGCTTGTCATCTGTGCTTCGAACTTGCCGTGTGACCAACTTCAAACCTGTGTGCACGGCTACTGGCGAAATAGCTGCAGAACAACTTTTACCTCATGAAGCAAAATTGACACTGCTAATCAAATTTGCTTTTCAACACTATAGGTTCTAATTTAAGTCGGGTCTATAAAGTGTTAACTGTTGAACCATTAGTTATATGTAGTTTTTTTATTTTTGTTAATCCGAATTTTTGGTGACGGCAGTTAGCGGCAGGCCGAAGCCTGATATTTGCCCCCTGCCGGGGCGATTTTAGGTGAACACTCTTGACCAAGGAGTGCTACGGCAGTTCACTCAGTGGACGTGGATCGAACACCCAACCTTCCAACTGAGGGGCGGACATTTTACCACTGAGCTATTGTCGCCCCATGTAGTTTATGCTTCATAATTAACCAGATATCTGAAAATCACATGAATTGAGCATTATTTTTCAATTTTTACAAAAGACTTATTTTAAATTTCCAAAAGGCCAGCAGATGACCACCTGTATCACAAATATTGATTCCTACTTTAACCATGTGCTCATACAAAATTTGAACTATGATTGCGCCAGACTAATCCATGAACATAAGTGTGCAAGCATATCCTACCAAAAAAAGTAACAAGATGAATACTAGACGTAACTTACCACCCCTTTCAAATTTGCGTAGGCGATGAAGTTGCAAAACAATGTAGATTATCTTCAAGCTGCAACTATCAGAGCTTAGCCTATGGAAGTGGTGTCTAGACTAGAAATCTGCAAGATGCAGATAAACATTCTTCTGTACATTATCCTACTTCTAACATGTTAAATTAAATCCTATCTCTATTTATAGGTCATTTAGGCACACTGCCACATCTTCATAGTCTGTTTTGTTGACCATTGTTTTCTGTCATGTGTTTTTTCCCATATCATTAGCCCAACATTGTCATGGTTGTTGCATGGATTCTTAAATTCTCGAGCTGCGTTGTCACTTGCACTGTATTTTGTATTGGCATTAGGCAGGTAGGCACCACCATCATTTGTGGTGAAATGCTCGGTACTCCCACCCAGTGTCACACAATAGTGAAATATAACGACGTTGGGCAGAAAACTCGTCTCAATTAATTACATTCTGTTTGACAACAACAAACATCAATACAGAAATTGTGTTAGGTCCATTAAAAAATTTGATTCGCTCCTGCACAAACCTTAATGTTAACTCCGGCTCCTGTTCCGGCTAAAAATGCAAACTCCGGCAGGAGTCCACTCCGGCTCTGTGATCATTTCTGGTATGGAGATGATCGAGTTTGTCAATCTTAGGGTGTCCTTACAGAACGTCATGCCACTTGCCACACGAGTCGTCAGAGATCATCTCTGTTGAAGGCTTTCAGCATTTCTCGTCGGATTTCATCGCAACTTGCAGTCTTCAATGCTTTGACTGCTAGGAAGTCTTCAGTCGCGGTGAAGGTTTCTCTTTCCCTAATATACTTCTGTGTGTCTGATGGTGTGAGAGTGACTGGATTCACAGTATCTTCGAAATATTCTTTCTCGTCATCGGCAAAGGATGTCGTCCTCATTGCTGCGTAAGGCACCGTTTTGGTCTTTGATGTAATAAGCTTTATTTGATATTTTTTCGTGGAGATGCCACCAGGTTTTTCGGAACACTATGTCGGTTTGTCCTAAATTCTTTCAAGATGGCATTTAGGATTTTTTACCACTTGGAATGCAGTATTTTGCGCCCCAGTTTATTGCGAATGTACAAAACATGCGGATTTGTCTTGCAGCCACGTCTTGCAGGCTTCTTTGCTCTAATTCCATCTTTCAACTTTTAGCTCCACCAAGGGGTTACATATTTGCAAATATTAGTCACAAGGTGTCGTTCTCGTCACATTCCCAAGCAGCGGATGAAGATACAGCTGCTTTGAACAGCTGCCACTTCTCGCCTGTGTCCTTTGTGCATTTCGGAATCTCTTGTAACAAGGACGATGCACTGTCTGCAAAGGCATTTCTTACTGCTTTGTCTGCCACGGCCTTTCCTTTTGTTTTTTCCAGATGTACGTTGCGGATCACCAGGTGGCAGGGACGGATTAACCATTGGGCAAGCCGGGCAAATGCCCGGGGCCTCACGCTTTTGGGGGCCTCGCGCTTGAATATCAAAACATTCCTTTATTGTTTTTTCAGGTTTTTAGACTGTTCACAACACGTCGAATTGTATAGGTTTTTGATTACTGCGTTTAGTGTATAGATCAAGGAAACTGACAACTTTGGCATTTATTGTTTTTGAGTCACTTAATGAATCAAAAAGCACCACGCTTTGTGAACCAAGAATTAGATCGAAATCAGTGCAACGCTGAAATTTTGCTTATCCTTTTCGGGTTACTGACGATATAATGCAAATGGACCTTCACAAAACGCTTTACCCTTTCCACCCCATTAGTCTGTGCTGGTGAACCTCAATTCTCAATCTTTTGTCTGAAATGTTTTCTACACTTTGGGTATATCAGAAATGCTTTTTCTTTTAATAAAATGCCTAATATCCATTTTTCGGGCACTTTCTACAATAAGACATAATTTAAGGATCATTAACGACCAGAACAACATGAGCGGTGAAAAAACAAGAAAGTTCGGCACGCTCGCAAAACTTTTTCAAGCAATGAGAAGAAGAATTATATGCTGGCAAGACTATCGGACAACTTGCTAAAGTTAGAACACCACGCAGGTTAAAAAAAACTGAGTAGATGAATTACGAAAACTCGCCATAGCAAATATAGGTTTGCATTTAGTGCTCATTAAAATGTCAGAACAAAACCTTGACGATAAAGACGTATTCCCACAAGTCTGGATAGACGTATTCTAACAAGCCACGTATTTTTGTACTGTGTGAAAAGCAGCTTGCATAAGAGCCGTTTGATTGAACAATTCACTCAGTCACGTTGATCACAGTCTCACACTAGCAATGAATTTTTCAAACTTGTAGAAGCGCTACTGCAGATTTACTCATACTTCTTTTCACACAGTATAAAACCATACTTGCCTTACCGCTATCAGCGGTGCCACTGTCTCGCTGCATTACCTGCCAAGATATCTGCGTTCAACACTCACATGTAGGATTCCCATTAAGCGATTTCAAATAAACCCAGAATAAACACCAAAAAAAACGTATTCGTACAATAAAAGCCTATAGAGGTTATGTTACGAACAAAAACGTATGAGTGTGCTTACTTGAATTGAAAAGATAATCGAATACTGATTAAATTATAGTTTCTCTTCCAAATTTTTTTCTGCAACGCAAAGTAAGATTTAGACGACCTGAATTGTTGCTCAAAACGCTTTTCATAACACTTGTAACATATCCCGTTGATGGTATCTCTCACTAATTGTAGGAGTACATTTGTTATTAAACTAAGAAATTTTGTGCAATCTTCAACTGCAGCGGGATTTAAAATTCCAAAAAAAATATATTCCCAATGCCTGCTTCATCTGATTAAAATTTGTTTTTTTAAAGTGCATGCACAGCGAAACATCAAAATTTAAACAATCAGTCTTTTTTTACGAAAGATTGCTGTTTATGCGTGATTTTCAAATATTCCAGAGTTCAAGTGTCCCAGAATAGAAGCACTCTGCACTGTGATGAGTTGCGGGCGCAAAGTGGGGTCTCCACTTATAGACAGGTGATGGCGGTAACTGTCTCGAATTTTTCATACGGGCTCGTCTGTCAAAAACCACAACGCGCTCCGTGCGATCTGATCAATTTTGCGCATTTCATGATATAGTAATCGCCCAAATTGTACCATTGGACAAACCGGCCGTGCCATTTACACAGCAACTTTTGCAATATCAGGAAAAGGCGTTGCTGCGAGAAAATTTGTGTGGAAGAGGCATTGCCCTGAATCTACTGCAAGCCCAGTTATACGGGAATCACTACACTGGAAAAGAAAGTCTGTGGTTTGCGATATCACTTTTCTTAAGGAGTTGAGATGGCGCAGCGAGCCGCATTCCTAGAGCGTAGAGATGAAATGACTTAGGTTTTTCAACTCCAAGTCCAATACAACAATTCAGTTTCAAACTCCAATCCAAATCCGATAAGCTGACAGTTTCAAAATCTCAATCCTGTTTAAACCCAAAATCCTACCAACCAACTTCTCCTAAAGGCATATTAGCCCCAGCGCAGCGTTTGCGTCATAAGTAGGGCAACCAATTTTTTGATCTAATGACGTAAAATTTGTCTTTATAATAAAGAAAGTTTGACTATTTTTTGACCTATCAATTTCCTGCATTTGCAATTGAAACGCGGAATACAAAGTATACATTAAGAATCAAACCGATAAGTTAAAAATATTTTTTGTGTTGAATTGACACAAAAATCAAAAGTGTGAAAGACCCAACGAAACTATAAGTAACAAACCGTAGACAAAAATCAATCCAGACACACAAGAGAAATATCCAGTGGCAACAAATCTCCTGCCGTCACTGAGAAGATTCTGCATTGTTTTACTTGAACATCAAGTGCTAACACGCTTAGAGTACTTTCAATCGTCCAGTAGTTGACAAAACAACTTTATTACGTCAGAAATGGCAACACAACCAGTATTATGTCAGATTTTCAACCAAACTGGCAAAAAATGTCAGTGTCTGCTGTTATAGTTTTAAAACCCTTCAGCAACCACCAGAGCCACTATAATGGCTCAGGGTTTTTTTGTTATAATTCGCAAGCCGCTACAGCTAGAGAAATGTTCGATCCCTCTACAGATGCGGAAAGTCTTCTTGGTTCTACTAAAAAAAACATTT
>Ga0210059_1000569_pt1 | contig 48247 bp, 30 predicted proteins | sample Ectturendosymbi2_FD_188042 | JGI IMG/M metagenome (GOLD analysis project Ga0210059, IMG submission 188042) | Ecteinascidia turbinata endosymbiont from Florida, USA - Sample 2 (SPAdes) (version 2) | ecosystem: Host-associated > Tunicates > Ascidians > Unclassified | place: Key West, Florida...
AAGGACAGGGTGTATGGCAACAACCCCAGACTATCCCTGACCTGAAGGCAGCAATCACAGCAGCAATAAGAGCGATCCCAAGGGAGGAATGCGGGAGGGTCATCGAGAACTTTGCCCGCCGGATCCAAATGTGCCTGCAGCGCTGGGGAGCTCATTTGGAGCACATTTTTTGAGCGCCAGTGAAACAAAGAGTTTTTGTAGAACAGACTTGAAACTTCGGAGATGTCTGCTACACAGGCTTGACCTAATGTAGCTGAAGTTTTGTGCCAATCTAAATACAATTTTGAAAGTTATTCGATTTTTGGTGATGACCGTTTTGTTGTGTCACCCTGTACAAAGTGACAAATGGAAAGATTCTTGTGAAAACGCAATTGTATAAGTGGTGCATGACTAAAATCTGAAATCCTACTGTTTGTGCAAGGCAAAACTATTGAAAAATGCTGCTTTATACAACTACAAAATTGTTACTGCATCCAAGCAATAGCAACAGTAACTGAACACTGCCTCAAAAATTGATGTTTTACTTCAAACAGATTGCTATTAATGATTTGATTTTCCAAACGAGCTATGAGTCTCTCCAGTGGTTTAAGTTGATCGGGATCCACTTCAAAGCTGCCTGGATTGAGATTCACTTGCTTTAGCAATCTGAAAAATAAAATCGTACTGAAATATTTTTTGAAAACACTTAAGCAAGAAATTGCCAGGCTGAAGATGCTTACTCGGTAAGCGAAATACAATTCGCTAACTATCATAGGGTCTGAATCTTTGCTGTGAAGGATACTTTTTGGTATGTACTGACATTCGCATAACAGTCAAATTCGAAGAAAAACATTATTTCAATGGATGGTTGATTCACTCAAGATCAGTGCAGATTTCTATGTAAGTGATCAAACATGTCCATCCAGATTGAAAAACTAAGTTAAATTTATTACATAAAAAATTATCTACATATTGGAGTAGAGCTGCTGCATCACGCATCCAGAAATAAACTACATGAGCACATGTCCTGCAACAAAATGCAACTTTACAATAAAAATAACAGCAATCCACTGTCTGTAACAGGGGTCTCAAACACCTGGCCCTCGATGCTTTTTTCGGACTTGTCAAATAATTGACTTGACATTATTTAGTTTTTTTCACCGGTGTTTAAAAGTGCTCGGCTAGCGATTGATCAAGTTCCTTAAACGAACGCAGAGAGGGCTACGAATGATTTGTTTGTGACTTACGATGCTTTTCGCAGGAAATAAGTAAAAGCTGTTTTTAATAAGGTTCAGGTTCCGCAATTGTTGCGTCAGCTTCATAATGCAGTCCTTGGATTACTTTATAAGTCCGCATTTGACACTCTGAGCAATTTTGAGTTTGAGACCACTGGTCTATAACTTACAACTTGTACTGATTCCAGTGGTTTTGCAGCACAGTGTTGTTGCCAACGATTTCATCAACCGTGACAAGCACACGCAAAAGTTTACCAACTTGTTCATACACAAATGTAAAATGTATGTTGGTAGTGTCCAGCACTTTTGGCATAGCTCTGAAAAAAAAACACATGCAACTGTTTTAGATTTAAAATGCCAAAGACTTGGTTTACAAGTTGTGTATGACAACAAAACCGGAATTTAACTGACGATTTAGTGACAGGCAATCACAAAACAACATAAACTTACTTGTTTCGCAGAGCTGCTAATTGCTGCATCATGTTCTTCACTGTTTCCCTGCAACGTTGAAGAAAACAAGATAACTTCTGCAGCAAAGGGAGCAATCTTCCAATTTGCAGTTGAAATTCTCCAGTGGAAGGCTGACTGCTATCAGATGACACTGCAGTAGCAAAAAATTTTTCTTCATGAAATGTAACACCCTATCACAGCTGTCGTTTGTGTGCATGACTAAGGATTGCCAAGTTTGCAATACTAGTAAAGAACAGTATTGTTAAGTGAACTAGACTTAAGAGTCGAAACCTGATGAAGACTTTTAAACTAAAAATAAGAGTTCAATGGAATTTATTGACACAAACTGCATGTTTTAAATTTAAGTTTCGTCAATCCACCAGGTTACCCAAAAATATACATGCTGACCAGTTCTCCACAAAGTCATCCCTTAACATCCGGTAACTTTTCTTCCAAAGGTCTGAAGTTAATGGCTAAATCATGATTTATCTTGAAGTTTAAAGTTAGGACAACTTAATACGGGCTTTCAAGTGTGCTGGTTCATCAACAAAAACAAAGTATTCAAGCTTAAGATCATATGAATTGAAAGGATTTTTGCAACAGCGAAATAATATTACATTTATTTCATACAACAAGTTATGACATCATGCCATGCCTTAATGGCAAAACTAATGGCTTCTATATTTTCTGTTAAAATCATGTTGACATTATTTTGAAACAAACTACACAAAACAATGAACAATGTTAGAAAAATGTGTTGATGACAAAAAAACTCATGAGATAAAAATTGTTTGAATTAGAACACAGAAATGACAGTTGTAGGTAGCATTATAGATATACTGCTAAAAACCCTGACACAGAAGTTCAACAACCAACCTATCAAAAATGTGGTGTCAGTGGCAAGCTGTGAGCTGCAGAAACAGTGAAAAGTACTGTTGGATGACATTCTCAAATAAGCACTTTCAAACTTTCACAATAAAAAACTTTATTTCTGGCATTTTTTTCTTCGTTATTACACAAGCGACTTAAGAAAATAACTATTATAATTTTGTATACCAGAGGTGGCCAAGATCGACTGGTCGATCGCCGAGTGTCAGTTGGTCAATCGCGCCTGATTTTGCAATGAATTGACATGATACCCAAAAAGAAAACTTTTCAATCAATATTCCAGAAATAATGTACATTAAAACTATCCATCAATTGGTTAGTCACATATATTCTTTGGTGCCTCTTGTGATGGTTGACCACAGGCTAGCAAGGCAGATGCCGCAAAGGTGTTGTGATACGTTTTCCTATTATTCCGTGACAATCATGATTTAGCAACAGACGCTTTTGCCTTCTATCTGTGCATCATTTACTAAACAATGGTACACTGTTTTTGCACGTGTGATACTCAACATTGGCATATTTCACTTGTGACTTTATTGCCTGCCGGTGGATCACAGGGTAGCAAGAAATTTTCTAGTCGATCCCAGTCGAAGACAAGTTGGCCACCCCTGCTGTATACCATTAACCTATTTGTTCAGCAAGTTAAATTTGATGGTGCTGATGACTCGTCCACCAAATCATTCCAGCCTTCGCAAACCATTTACAACATGCAGAATCAGTTTCACTTCAAGTTTTAACCATATCACATTGAAAACTTAAACGATTGCACAGAGGAACAGTGAATTGCTGGTCTTTCAGTCACTGACACACACTTGGTAATTTGGTATGCAAAATTATAAGTTCAGAAAAAATTTCAGGAAGTTGTGCAGTTCTTCAGGAAATTGGCAAAACCTGTTTCAAGTTGTCTCAGCATCATACAATGGCCTGATAAGCATAACCAGGTCTTGGCCACAGATTTTTGAATTAGTTTTGTTGTTGCTTTAATTTGCAATATGCAATCTTCCAATTTTTCTTCATCACTAACATACGAGTTGCAATGAGCCTTTTGAATTAGGTGTGTTGCTGGGCATCAAATATTTGCAGTAGAAAATTTTTTTTATAACATTACATAACACTGTCTCCGAAATCAGAAGAACTGCTAGCATTAAATTTCTTTCAATTTTAGTTTCAAATCTAAAAGCTTGATAAAAATCCATTCACTCTGCTTTTGTCAATTTTGGATTGAAATTTATGAGCAGTCTCTCAGTATTGCCAGGGTTACTCTTGCATGTTTGTGTTTTATTTTAGTTGCAAAGACTATGTTAAGTAGGCTGATTTTTTTGCCGTAAGCATGTTTTCAACTGTGAACATTTTTTTGAACTTAAATTCTATATCAAAACATTTATCTGTATGTTATCGTTACACATAATGCTCAGCCCAAGTTTTGTTTGGGTGCATTCCTGAATCTATTTCTGCATGACATATTGATTTTACCACAATGCATCAATGGCCTAGTACAGGTTGTAGGTATCAAGCATTTAAACCAACTATACCAACAACATGAAAACAGTAATTATTTTATTCAGATATGTTTACCTCCTTCTCCATAAAACATCAAGGCATCAAAAAAATCTTTACATGCTTCATCTGCTAATAAATCAACTTCAATGCATAAAGCTGACAAAGCAATTAGCACTTTATTAAGAACCCTGTTGTCTGTTCTTATCAAATCCAAAAGTGACAGTTTCTCATCAGCTTTAGCCTGCAACATACAAGAATGCCATACATGCAGAGAAATAAGGCAGATGAAACTTCTCAGGAAAAACATTAAGTAGCATTCGACAGGTTTAGAGAAAGTTAGAGCAGTATAGTGCTTGATGTTTGTCATCAGGTCTTCTTACACACATGTATTTAAACCAGGCTATTAATTCAGTGATACTGCTACTTTTCACTGCAGGGACAAAAATGTCCCACTTCCGATACATATTTTTCACAAAGAAATAGCATAAAATTGAAACTAACTTGTTCATTTTGTCCATAAAACCATGCTCTCATGACAAAAATCAAGTTCCAAAACTATTTGTTTAAATTCAGTATTGAAAGGTTTAAAAACAACAAATTAATCAATCCCCTAATTGATCGATTGATTATCAATGTTGTTTTTAGGCCATAACGTTTGAACCAGAAAACGCTGCAAAGCCAATTAATGGCTCTAAGACTTGGAGTGTAGCCTAATTTCCACTAGAAACTTGATTCAAAAAATTCGCTCTTGTGTTTCGTAGCCAGGGCCAGGTAACCTGAGTCAACATGGCCAAAATGCTAACACACTTATGACGTCACCCACAAAAAAACAAAACTTTCGAATTTTTTAAAATTCGAATTAGAAAACTTCCCACATCTTTTGATGAGTTGAACAGCTCTCCTAGCTTAAACCACCTGGTGAGTTATGGAGTTGAAAAGTGGCACAAAAATATGGGCTTAACATGAGCTTTCGAAGTACAAATATATTGTACACTGGTGGTAAAAGTGTTAGAAAACGTCACATTGAAAATTCCAAAATATCCTAAAACCATTTGATGACATAAGCCTTATCTGCAAAAAAACACCTAGTAGTGAAATTATTTTTGATGCTTTGAGAGCCAGGGTACAATGCATTCATACTTTGAAATTGGCCTAAAACCAGCAGTTGTCGGTTGCCTTACCAACGCTATAGCTCCTCCGCCGATTTGCACTAGAGAGCTGTTCAAGGGCTCAAACGGATGGGCCAGTCTCCTAGTCTGCACTCAAAAAAAAATTTTTTGGTTGGGGGTGCAGATTTTTTGTTAGTGACATCATAAGTGAAGTAGTTTTGGGGCCATTTTGGCTCATGTTACCTGGCCAAGAGCCCAAATGCTAGGCCAAAGTATTTCGCTGAAGTTTTCATTGGAAACTAGGCTCGAGTTCGAGTCTTTTGAGCCTTTGATTGACTTTCTAGCGTTTCTGGTTCAAAAGTTATGATCTAAAATAAACAAAATAATTAAATATCTAATTAACTAATTAGTCAAATATTTTTATTATTTTAGATCATAACTTTTCAACCCAAACCCCAGTAGGTCATCCAAAGTATCAAAAGACTCGGATTGTAGCCTAGTTTCCAATAAAAACTTCAGCGAATACTACCATCTAGCGGTTTGGGCCCAGGGCCAGGTGAAGTTGGCCACTGTAGCGTAAAAGTCCTCCACTTATGACGTCACTTACAAAAAACCCGCATCTCTCAACCAAAAAAATTTTTTTCAAGTGCAAAGCACAAGGCTTGCCAAGTCTGTTGTGCCTTTTACTGGGTCCGTAGCGCTTAGCGGACCAGAGAAATTCCCACGCAAAGCCACGTGCGATCTAGCTGTTTTTTTACGAACCGCTTGAATTAACCCAGGTACGAAAGTGTTAAAAAGTCTATGTTTACAAAATATATTTTGCTTATCCAATTATGAAAGGTTTAGTGAACTCATGGAGCAACTTGCAGTGTCAAATAATTATAATAAGGTTAAGAACCACTGGCAGTATTTTACGCCAAAGCAGACAAAGGTTAACAAGCAACTTTAGTAATGCAGATAAATAAAATAACACTTAGACATTACTAAACACATTATACACAAAATATTTAATGCAAACTTGCTTGAAGTACAATTGGAGCCAAATTTTTGTTCCATGTGTGAGTAGGGTGCTCATTTAAAGCTACCTCAATATCAGAAAGTTGCTGAGCATAATTTCCCATAAAACTTAAATAGTTTTTCAGCTGCAGTTCTCCAACAGTTTCTGCAAAAGGAATTTTATGCGAGGTCACTTCAAGAATAATAAGCATACTAGGCCATTGTCTAATAATTAGAGAAAAATAGTAAGCCATGTGCGGGCAGTAAGTCTCTGGGGTACGCCTTCAAACCTGCCACGAGTTTGCTTTAAACGCTGCGGTGAGAGTAAGCAAGCTGTGTTGAGAGAAAAGCTAGCGCACAAACCGGAAGACAACATCGGATTGAGTCAAACAACACAAAGCATCGTAATAATTATTTCACACGGGGAAGGATCATGTTCTGAATGTTGATTTGCACGTCAATTAGGTGATACCATTTAGTTTCACAGATATCCAGAGAGTGACAACTTGGTTGTTCGACAAAAGTAACGGTGTATGCTTCATGCAGAGGTGGCTTGTTTATAGTGCCGTGGTTCTCTGAATAGTGCCATGACAAGGCCATCTGGTCCTTGTCACTGTCAGTTTTACCATCTTGTTTGTTCCAATTACTGCGATGCGCTGACCATATTTTGGAAAATTTGTTGCTAGTTTGACCAACATACTGTTCATGACATATCACACAAGTCGCGACGTAAATGCCAAAATCTGCGCAAGTCAAGCTTTGGTTTAGCTAAAAGTTTTGGCTTTAGTCAGCAATTGTGAAACATTTGGTACCATGGATTTGTTATTGTTTCCACAGCAACCACAACGTGCACAGTGTTCACATGGCTTTGAGTCACCTTTGGTTTGCTTTCGTGTCTTGTTTAAAGCAAGGTCTTTGTAGTTCGTTAGTTTTTGTCCAATTGTGGTGGGTCTTTTGTAGGTAATCATTGCCTTCAGGTTTAACTTCTTTTCTTTTTGTGTTAGAGTAAGCAGATGGGGAAAAGATGTAACCCAAACCTGTGGGTCTTCTTTCTTGTCGCATTTTGGGGGCCATAGTCTATCTTCCCAATTAGATGCCAGTGCTAACATGTCATTAGTCATGTTCAAGGGAAATTTTGAACAGATCGCTTTTTCTTTGAGTCGGTTTAAGTTGCTGAGGTAATCATCTTTTCTTTGGTTGAAGCGCCTCAATCTAATAGCTTCTCCAAACAGGATTGACTTGAATGTCATTTGCTTGTGGTGAGAATTCCCATTTAAGAATTGCCTTCCCTCCGCTATGGGTTTTACGAAGTCTTTAGTGACAAAACCAAAATCATCTTTAATGGTTATGCAATGATTGAAGTCCAGAAATTCAACTCCGCCTGTTTTCTTGGCAGTGCAAGCTTGTTGGAACGTTACTTCCAAGCCACTGTTCTCAAAAGTTGAAGTTAGTGCTTGTTGAATGCGTTCATTTGATATTTCTGATGCAGAAATCCAAATTATGTCATCAATAAATCTACGGAAAAGTCCTTTTAACCAGTTGCAATTGAAGCCACTGGTATGTGTGGCAAGTCCACTACCCCTTGTTTAGGCTACCTTGCAAAGAAACGCAGGGAATAGTTTTTCTACCAGCTCTGTCCCTGGCTGTGGTCAGAATTAATGCTACTAGCATATTGGCCTGTGTGCAAGTTTGATCTGATTTTAGCTAGATCTCCAGTGAATTAACCAATGTTGCTGCCCACCACTTGCCTTAGTGCAATGAAGAACTATTGCTTTATGAATGTTTGCACTTTCTGTAAGTTTTATTGTCCCCTTGTGCAGTATTATTTCACTCCTCTTTTTAGCTATCTTGACTACTGCAATGCCTATGATGAAACCATTTTGTGATGCAATGTAGGTTCTACAATTTTATCGAAAATTTTATGTTGTATACTTCTGAATCTCTGGGATCATTTGAAAACCTTTTTGTATACATCTTGATTATGTCAGTAGTAACAACCTTATCATGAACTAAAAACCCTCTTTACCTTTCGCATACAACAAATACCCAGACGTATTATAGTTTCACCAGGCCCTTTTAGCTTTTGGTCCTAGAAAAAAGCATTAACTAGACTGCTTTTTTTCTCTTTATAGTTAGGCTAACTGCTCGCTGTTCTTTTATCTTTTACCAAACCCAGTGGATGGACATATATCATGTTTCCATCAGCACATTTTCTCAGCAATGGCAAAAATTGTTCTAACACCCAAGGTGAAACAGACAGTACTGACAGCCTATCAGATGTGAGTTCACATGACATTCTATACAATACTAACTCTTCTCATGCTTAGACAAAAACTTTGTCTGAGTATATCTATGATCTTTTACTCATTGTGTTAAACAACAAATATACTACAAGTAACTTAAATAAAATAATTCAGAAAATTAACTCTTTGGCGTCTGCTAGGATTTGGGGATTTTCGGAAAAAAACGCCTAAACGCACGTGGCTTTGTGTGGGAATATCTCCAGTCCAGTATGCTCTACAGACCTGGTAAAAGTCTCAAAAGATGCGGCACGTCTTCTAGTCTGCACTTGAAAAAAATTTTTTTGCTTGGGGAGTGCAGGTTTTTCTTGAGTGACGTCATAAGTAGAGGACTTTTACGCCATCTTGGCCCACTTTGCCTGGCCCTGGGCGCCAACCGTTAGGTGGTAGTATTTCGCTGAAGTTTTTATTGTAAACTAGGCTACAATCCGACTCTTTTGATACATTGGGGTTTTGGGTTCAAAAGTTGTGATGTAAGCTAGTAAAAATATTTGACTAATTAGATAATTAATTAATTTGTTTATTTTGGATCATAACTTTAGAACCAGAAACGCTAGAAAGCCAATCAAAGGCTCAAAAGACTCGTACTCGAGCCTAGTTTCCAATGAAAACTTAAGCGAAACACTTTGGCCTAACAGTTGGGCCCTAGGCCAGGTAACATGAGCCAAAATGGCCACAAAACTACTTCACTTATGACGTCACTCACAAAAAATCCACAACCCCCAACCAAAAACTTTTTTCAAGTGCCCTACTATACTGGCCCATCCGTTTAAGCCCTTGAACAGCTCTCTAGTGCAATCGGCGGAGGAGCTAGGACATCGGTAAGGCAACCAAAAACTGCTGTTTTTTAGGCCGAAATCGAAGTACGAATATATCAACGCCGCTTCTCAAAGTTTTTATACACTATCAATATATCATCCCCGAGGTTAAACTACCAAATTTTTTATAATTTCTTATGCTCAGAGTGCATGAATACGTTTCTGGATTAACCTTGGCACCTAAGGCTGAACTATTTTGCAGCTGCAAACGCAGAAAATTTATAGGTCAAAATGAAGTCAAAATCTGTAAATTATAAAGTCAAAATTTGAAGTCTTTAGGTCAAAAAATTGGTTGCCCTAGTGATGAAATCAAATAAAAAATTAAATTAATTTTCAACATTAAATTTCATAATATATAAATTGCAAACTAAAAATTTGGATCAGTTGGAATTTTATATTTTAGATGTGTGTATGTCTAGGCTATATAGATAAATGAACTCAAGGTTGTTATCATAAAATATAATAAGGCAAAATAAATAAATAAGTAAATAAATAAAATATATTTTTTAGTAAAATAGAAAGAATAAAATATGACATATGTGTTATTGTTCATATGGAAATTTTTGTGTATTTTAAATATACATAACTGTCCACAAAGAGATTTTTAACCTGGAATTATTAAAGTAAAACTGGCAAGTAAAAATTGATGAAAATGACATCATACAAACAGAAAAATGTGTTCAGTGAAACATATCAAACGTTTATCATCACCTCAATTATTAAATCAAAATTATTCATTTGTTTGTCCTTTTAAAAGTGCTTTTAATGCATTTTGGATGTTTTTGTTGATTATGAATGTGGAATTTTTTCATTAGAGGTCATGTTCACTGACCCGTGATGACTCCTGTGACTACCCAAAATTTTATGATTTTGTTGTGATGGTGTTTGTTGAATCTTGCTGAACACTTAGAAATTATGTTTTGTAGTTGATTCTGATGTGAAAAATATCAGACATGAAGAAAACTGAAAAGCAGTGGGAAAATGGGAGCACTTTTTCAATCAAAATGCAATGCATTCAGATATGACGGCATGTCACCAAAATCGTCTATTTTTTATACATAAATGGCTGTAACTTTGTTCATACTTGACACAGAAACACGATTCAAGTATCTACAGATTTCTTTTTTGGAAGTGACTACGGATACGCCTGGCCTGACACAATTCAAATTTGAAGGGTCAGTTTGTCCTTTAAATGGCGTGGGTCTCATGGTGTAGCGGTTATGCATTATAGCTGCTATGCCAATGGTTTTCAGTTTGACTTTCACCTTACCGACTTCACTTTTTTTTCTTTTTTTCAGGCTTATGTCTTACTTTTACGGGTTAGTCTTAGGTTAGGGTTTGTCTTTTACATTTATAGGTACGCGCCGATATCATTGCGTAATGCATGACAAAGAACACCATGAAGTTCATTCACAAAGTGCAAACTTGCACTTTGGGTGGTTGTATATTGGGAGCTCTAGCAGCTGTTTGGTGACACGTAGACACCCGGTTTCAGTTTGGATATCTTCGGAAAGACTTTCTCCATGTGCCAAATTATTTTTTTTCTGACTTTTATCAGTTGTCAGGAAAATATCGAATGTTAAAGTTGAAGGTATGTCTTAAATCTCATATAATTTTTTTTTTAATTTGGCAGTGATTTTGATGTCATTTTTAGGTCAGGCATGCCTTTTTCTCCCTACGCACCAATTCTCATAAAAAAATTCATCCGCGCTCATGGTCAAATCGATGAAGACGCAACACCATATAGTGTGCTGAGGTAGTCCACCTGTTCATGCGCAATAAAATGGCAGCCGCTGCTGCGAGTAAGAGTTTTCTTAGGTAGTTATGTTATGGAGAGAAATGTCGGTGATTAGCAGACAATCACATGTTATGGATTGCAAACAAATTAAATTACTACTGCGGTGTTGTTGTGCGTGTGAAGTAAATATTATTTTTTGACGATTTTAAGAAGAATTTTTCTATAGATGTACGAAGGTAGTGTAATCAATGGAGTCTAGCTAGTTGCTAAGATAAATAAGGACATGCATAGAGCAGAGGCATTTATTGATTTAAATAGCACTCACATTAGCATATGGGCAGGAATTAGTTGGCGAATTTAGCCAGCAGAGTGTGTGAGTGTCTCAGTCAGACCGAGATCAGATGTTACATGAGAGGGTTAGTTCGGAACTTCTGCTTGTTGTCCTCGGAGCAAGGTTGTTTAAAGTCGTTCAACAACCAAGGTTGTTTTTTTATAGATTGAAATTGGGAGAGCAGCGCATTTGAAACAGCGATTGTGCATTTTTATTGCTTATTTTGTACTTATTATTAGCCTAGAAAGCTAGAAAATTCAGTGTATTTCACTATCCAGAGACTTTTTAGAGCCTGTGGCTTAGCATATGATGCTTTCCTTTGCAAAGGTTTTGTAACGTCATAAAAGTTAGCATCATCTTACAGTTTGATACGTAACAAACTAGCAGGCATTGTTACCACTTTAAGCGATCTATTCTGGTGGTTAGGATTCTCAGGAAAAGTTTTGTAGACAAGGTTTAGCATTGATTCAAAAAATAAGCAAAAAAACGTTTTCCGTGACAACTCCAAGCAAGTTTTTCATGAGGGTTCCAAAACGTTATCCATGACAATTCCATTCAAATTTCGTTTTTTTATCTTTTTAGTAAATAAAAATTAATCAAAAAATAAAATACCAAGAACTGAAAAACGATTGCTGAATTAGAAATATTTGAAATAAGTAATAGGTACGTCACAAATTTTTGTTTATTATTTGCGAAAGAAACTGAAATTTGTTGCTTTTCATTTAGAAAAAATGAATAAAAAACACAAATAAATATAATAATAAAAAATACAAAATGTAAAACATTTTGAAATAAAAAAGTGAGATCAGTTAAAACCTTATATACTTGAAGTGTGCATTTCTTGATGGACAAAACCACACAGAAATGTGATATTTTTTCAAATGTGATAAAATAAAATTATTAAACAAAATATTTTTAGATATTTAATTTCATAATATATACAATTTCAAACAACAAAATTTAGATCAGTTGAAGTGTTAATCTTTAGGTGTTTGTATTTCTATATTAAAAAAAGAAACTGAAACTTGTTCTCATAAAATTTAATTAAGCAAACAAATAAATACATTAAAAATAAATAAACAAAAATAATTTTTGCAATAAAGTAGACATAATAAAATATGAAATATCTGTTTTTGTTTACATTAAAGTTTTTTGTTGATTCAAAATATACTGCACAGTGCAGAGAAAAATAAATTAAACCTAGAGTTATTGAAGTTAAATGGCAAGTAAAAATTTATAATGATGTCATACATCCAAAAAATGTGTTCAGTGAAGTGTATCGAACTTCTGTCATCACTTTAATTATTAAATCAAAAATATTTTAATGTTTTTTCTTTGCAAAGTGTTTTTTAATGCAATATGAGTCTTTTCCAGGATTACGAAAGTAAAATTTTTGCATGAGGTCGTGTTCAGTGACCTGCAATGACTCCTGTGACTACCCAAAAATTTTAATTTTTTGTGATATTATACTGTGTGTTCATTGGGTCTTGCTAACATGTAGAAGCAAGTTTTTTTATTGGAATCTGATGTGAAATATTTCACACATGAAGAAAACTGTAAAAGAGTAGAAAAATGGGAACACTTTTGCAATCAAAATCTAATGCATTTAGATAATACGGCATGTAACCAAAATCGTCTAAAACTTTTTTCATACTTCACACAGAAAAACGATTGGTATCTACGATTCCTTTTTTAAGCTCTTTCCCAAAAAATTAAAATCAGTATCATTTGGTGTATTTGAAAATTTTGTGGACATACCTAAATTTACTTCGTTTCTATCAAGCCTACTGTAGATCTAGATGTACTCTTGTCGTGCGTTACTCAACTGTTGTATCACAGGTAGCATATGAATAAGTTTTCAAATTTCAAGATCCACTATAGCCACTGCCTTCTTTTTTGAAGCTCTTTAGTTTCCAAAAAAATTAATCAGAATAATTTGTGTATTTCAAACTTTTGTGGATATACCTAACTGATGTAGTGCAAAATGGGTCTCGGGTCTGAGACAAACGCTAAAAAAATATAGGATGAAGAAAAATCATCAGTCAGAGTCACGTTACACTCAGTCAGTGGGCCGAGGTTATTACTGCAATTGAAATGAATACCAAAAAATGATCCGCAACACGTGACATACTTACTTGCAGAATTTTCGTCCAGTTTGCTGAAAGCATCATCGCGGTTGGTGGATGCCATGCCTGGTTTCTCTACATAACACTTTTCGTTCGCTTAGCAGTCAGTGCACAGTTGTTATGAAACCGAGTTTCACATTAACGCTGTCAGTGTTACGACTCGATACAGCAGCACAAACATCCTTGTGGAATAGGCTATTCAGAAAATCACTCAGCAGTCAGCACTCACCCAGCCGCAACAACGCCAAACAGAGTTTCCCTTCAAAAAAAGTTTTTCGCATTTACGTCCGATAAAAATTCATTTCAAAACTTTCCTAAAATCTGTGAAATGCGAGGCATCAAAATTAAGCACCATTTTGTTCTGTATCCGAATATTGGTTATGTGCAAACACCGTTTCTGTAATGTGAGCTGATGTATAGCAAACCACTTTTTGTGCTCTTGTGTCTGTCATATGGACCACCAGTCCGCAACAAAATATCATTATTATTATTATAACCATCAAATAACCATCAAAAACGCAACTTTGAACCATAAAACTCAACAAAATTTATTGATGTGCTGCACTGGTGCAGGTGACAGGGGTGCAGGGCAGAGATGAGCGGACTGTGAAATTTTATGTATGCATATGTATGCAGTGAAAACACGCAGGACATCTTTGCAGTTTTTCGTGAAAATGCAGCAAGTGCGAAGGAAACTGTATTGTGGCGTAATATGGACGTATGTAGAACTACTCCATGCTCAGACTTGGGCTTTTGCCTTTCCCTAAATTGCTCAGTTAAGCCTTTATTCTCTATTCCGTGGCAGCCTCGTTACCCAAAATGTATTCAGCGAAGAAGAGAAAAGTTGACAAAGAATATGCAGAGGTTTTCAAGACATTTGGCCCTTTTCCTACATTTTTTACGTGTGCGAATGGGATACCTGTATGTTTGGTGGGCTCACAGCAGGTTTCAGTGGTGAAAAATATCGGATGTTTCGTAAAGGTTGCTCTTTAAACCCAAACCTAAACCTGAAAGCTGAACTTAAAACCTAAACCCCAAATGTAAACCCTAAGCCGAAACTTAAATATACCAACACCCTAAATGTAGGCTAAACCTAAACCCCAAACGTTTTGAAAAAGTGCATAAAAAACACTCCTATCAAAGGTGTAACCTCTACTGGCTAAGCCAAAGAAAAGGGTGAGAGCAGAACCAACGAACATTTGCACAGCAGTCGTAGACACTAACCATTTAACTATGTTCACTTTGCTACTAGAATTCAATCTTATATGTGGACAAAGGTGGAAACAGTTCGAATTGCAAAATAGTGCCAACAGAGCTTTTGCCATTGATGGCAAAATATACACTGCCATTTAGCAAATCTGAAAACCGGACCACAACTAAAAGTGTTGATATGTTCAGAATAATCACACAAAAACAACGGAAATTTTCTCAATCCGATCCAGTCCTGACCCTGCCAAAATTGGCGTAAGTCTTGATCCAGTCCGATCCAGTCCTGTTCCGTGCTCATCTCTGATGAGAAGTTCGGAATACATTTCTTGCTTGGTTAACCATGACGTCTGTAACAGCTCAGTTTAATGAACGAGTGCTGTCTTCGTTTCAGTGCGGACAAGCTTTTAGTGATTTGTTCTTGTCTGCAATGTGTGAACTGTAGGCTAAACCTAACACTTACCTCAATCTCAAACCTTAGCGCTTGTCTTTTGTGTGTCGTAGCGTACTTGTCATGTGACCACTTCAACGACTTTTGTCTGACAAGAGGCAAAATAGCCACAGTTTTTGCCTCATGAGGCAAAACAGACAATACCAATTATATTGGCTAATGTGCAACTGTTTGAGCGGTTTCCGATTTGGATTTGATATCGGAGTCCATAATTACATATTTTCGGATATGGAGTCGCTGTAAAAGTCTCTGATTGGATCATGATTACAAAATTTCCATATCCGTACACCACTGGCGAATACATTGCAGTGGTGTACTGGATCCGGATTTTGGAGTCCAATCCGGCCAGTTATTTCAATTTTTTGGATTTGGATTGCATATCGTTTTCCTTTCAACCGGATTCGGATCCGGTGCATCCAAATGAAAAAAATCTGGCCGTGCAAAAATCTTGGTATGGAATAATAGTTGTATGAAGAAATATTACGATCTTTCGAAATCATGTACTAAAAATCTACTTGTCTGATTCTAGTAATTAGCGCCCTACTCCGCAGTAGTGCTGTAACAAGTGTTACGTTTTAGCTAACAATAGTGTTAAGAATGTGTCTGTAACCCTATGGTTCTGTCTTCAATTCAGTTGCAAAAAGTGTCTGTAACCCTGTGATTTCGCCGGCTTCATTGTCTTGTACTACGTTCTGTATTGTCTGTTTTGATCAACCTGCGTTCTGCAGAGTGTGTGTGTTCATACTATGGACTTCGTGTCTGCTCACAAACAAATAAATTAATTAATTAATTATCCTGACAGACTGCAACGTTCCCATCGCTCGGGATCCTAGCTTTCAGACTGAGGACATCACAAGCAAGATGTAGTTTGGAACTGTGTGAAGAAGAGCATGATTGCTTCTATAGTTTTGTTATGACGCAGCCCGTCGCTATTCAGATGAGACAGGTCTTTTTTGACATATTTTTATTAGTAGATCAAACTGTAGTAAAATGTTGGTGTTTATCAAGGCATTTGCAAATATTTTTTCCGCACTGAGCGAAGTACACCAGTTTCTGTCTCAACGGCGTAGCGCACTTGTCTAACTCAAAGTGGCCTCACCTCACTGCCAAGTAAGAGTAATAAACATGGTGAAAACATATTGACATTTTGACCATGTTGTTGTAGGTTGAAATACACCTGAACGGAGAACAAAAACTTGTGAAGTGTTGGATTTAATAAAAAAATATCAAGGTTATTGTTCATTTTCTAAGCCTAGGAATAGGAGCGCTGGAAGTTCAGTTTGGAAAGAGTAAGAGTTTCAAATAGAAAAGGGATTGAGGTGAACATTCATTCACATTGCACTGCTTTCAGAAATGATAGCATTGGACATAAAATTATCGTGATCTGTCATGGTTAAATTAATGTACAATAGCTGTTGGCATTGCATGCAGTCGAGCAGGTGCACAAATGTATGCTAGTTGAAAACTATCATTTGAAACACTTTCATTAAAGGGCATAAGAGAGACTCACTTTTAATGGAAGTTTTACTGTGTGACCCACAATCAGATATATGAGTAAGATTAGCAGTTACGTAAAACCTACATCTCTGCTAGTTTACCTGAAATCAACAAACTACTAATCTCCCTATAGTTATAGTAGCCTACCTACACTTTCCAACGTCTAGGGGCGTACGTACTGAAATAGTTAATGCCACACAACACATCTAATTGTTACATATTTTTTACATTGTTGCATATTTGTTACGTAATGATAATGCAATAATTTTCCGATCTAATAGAAAACTGTAACATTTAGAAATGCTTCGCGACCCACCTGAAATAGCTTCGCGGCCCACCAATGGGTCGCGACCCACTGGTTGGGAAGCACTGATATAAGCTAAATGCGTCCTTCACGAACCTCTTCACAACGAAGTGTGGTACGCACGTCGCAAGTCCGATTTCTCCGAAATGGTGAAATGGAGAAGTTGGTCATGCGTAACGTACAATGTTCATCCCAATTTTGGGAAAAGAATTTCTTCTGTTTAGAACAGCGGTTCTCAAAGTTTTCTGCACGTTGACCTCTAATTAAACTATAAATTTTTCTGTAGACCCCGTGGCCTAGCATAACAGCTACTAATACAAGGAACGTATGTGTCAAAATAAAGTTGACTACTTTTTACTTGAAATGCATGATAAAATAATACACAAGCCGAATATATGCTTAGAACTTAGGGGCCATTCAGTGACACCCATTCGTCCCCATGACTATTTATCAACTTCTTGAATGGTCCAATTGACCCCTGGGGTCGATATCGTCCACTTTGAGAACCACTGGTTCAGAACGATAACCAAACACACATTGGGATGGGAGTTTGATCAAAGAAACTTAAAATTTATGAATATAACTTATTTTCAACCTGAAAAGAGAAGTGTGGAAAACAACAATAAAATATTATAATGGCTGTCAACCTCAGATTTCTCGCCAAAACATCACACATCAGAAATCTCTATCTAAGCAAGTGATGTTCATTTAAAATCTTGCTAAGCAAGTGATGTTCATTTAAAATCTTTGCTGACGCCTTTAGTTTATGAGAAAACCGTTGTTGTTTAAGCACGTTCGATATTCGAAAAAACTTGCCGAAAAGTGTAGCGCAGCGCTAAAGTCCGTCATGTTTATGAATGATTTTGATAACTTTAATGAAAAGTGTAGAGGAAGAAATGGTTGTATTGGATAGCTGATGATATTAGCAAGTGATGTTCGTTTAAAAATCTTTGCTGAAGCCTTTAGTTTTAGAGAAAACCGTTGTTGTTTGAGCGCGTTCGATATTTGAAAAAAGTTGCAGAAATGTTTAGGGTAGCTTAAAAGTCGTTTGAAATAATACATCTGAGTTTGTAATATGATTTATCATAACATGTTTTTAATTTTTTTTTTAGCATATCTGTTCGTTTTTGTTTTGGCGTTTTTTTTGCCAAGTCGTTGGCGTTTGCGAAAGTGACGGCTGGGCGAAGCGATGGCTAGCTTTACTCTGGTCTGCTTGTGCATGATTTTAGAATGCTTTTTTTTGGTTTTAAAGATGCTGTGGTTGAGAATCTGTTGGTTGCTGTGGTTGAGAATCTGTTGGCATTGTCTCATTGTGATTAGGTATGAATGTAAAATTTTGATTGTTAAATTAGTAGACAAATATTGCAATGAATGCAAATGGTTAGGGTGAAAATAAAACTGTAAGACCTTGAATGTATCATCCATGTACATGTTTGAATTTGTGCATTTAAGTGAAAGTAAAAGAAAACATTGAACAGTTTTTAGGAAAGATCTGACTTAGTAACTAGCTTTATTATGTTACTTCATATATTTGATTTGCTGGTAGCCTACTTGTAAATTGTCAGTATGTTAAAAAATGGTCTTGAACTTATCTGCAAATAATGCACATTACCTTGAATTTTATGTGCAAGGACTATCTGCAAATAATGCATATTACCTTGAATTTTATGTGCAAGGACTGGTAGCATATATTTCAACTTTGGTTTTGACTTTTTTAAACAATTTGTATGTCTGGATTATTTTTATTGATTTGTGGGGTTTCATCAAAGTAAATTCCATGTTTTTTTTAATAACAGAGTGGCAACACTGGTCGTGGTCATTTTCTGCTTATCAGAGATGAGCAAGGATTAGGACTGAAGCCAAATTTGCCCGGATCAGGACTGGATCGGACTGCAATTTTTTAGAAAATTGGCGGATCAGGACTGGATTAGACTAAGAAAATAATTTATGTTTTAATGTGATTATTCTGAACGTATCAAAAATTTTAGTTGTGATCCGATTTTACAGATTTGCTGAATGGCAGTGTAATTTTGCCATCAATGACACAACTTCCGCTGAGACTATTTTGCCATTCGAACTGTATCCACGTTTGCCCACATATAACGTTGAGTTCTAGTTGTAACATGAACGTGGTTGAGTAGTAAGTGTCTATGCGTGTTGTGCGAGTGTTCGTTGGTTCTGCTCACACCGTTTCCTTTGGCTTAGCTTGAAGAGATTACTCCTTTGATGTGAATGCTTTTTATGTAGGCTACGTTTTCAAAAAGTTTGGGGTTTAGGGCAGTGGTTATGAACCAGGGGGTTGTTTGCTTTTTTCTAGGGTCTCGGGAGCTTCTTATAAATATGATAATTACTTCCACATTTTGAATTTTGTACATAGAACCACTTTTTGTCGTAGTCAAAGTAATAGGATTACTGGGCAGTAGCGGAGTCAATAATTTTGTTCGGGATGGGCCAGTCAATGACGTCGTCAGTCACTGAGGTTGTCTTGAGTCCAACTGTCTCTTCCGTTTATTTTCTAACAGATGAAAATTGATACGAAGTACCAGCAAAGATTTGAACAATTTTGTTTTGGGGGAGCCCAAGGTTTCTTCGGTGTCATTTTGGCTGTGCTACTGTTACCTGCAAAACTGATAGCCTACTGTTTCATTCAAAATTATTTTAAGTGTGTTTACAACCATTACAGTATTGTTGCATTCGGCAACATACGATTAACTTTGTGACCGAAGAATGTGCTGCATTTGTAAATTAGATATTTGATTGCTGTAGCTAACTTGGGAGTTATTCTAGTTTTGAATGAGTTGTGCTGGGGAGTTACTTGTAACGGTATGGGTCTCCCTCACTGATGTGGCCCTGTGCATCAATTTAATAAATGATACTTGTTAAGCATAGTGATATCATACGTTATTGTGCAGATATTGTGATTTTCTATTGTGCAAACGCAACTGCATTTCCTACGTCTTACTGAAAAATTTCGGAAGGGGTCGATAGGTTGAATTGAAGTGCAAAATGGGTTGCTGCTTGAAAATTTTGAAAAACCACTGGTTTCGGGCTAACATTTAGGGGTTACTTTACAGATTAATAAGTTTTAGGTTTTGGGTCTAGGTTTAATTTTAGGTTTAGGTTTTGTGTGTAGGTCAATCTGAGTTTTGGGTTTGGTTTCAGGTTTAGAATTTTAGGTCATGTTACAAGGACTTTATGCTAATCCAAGTCTATCCCATATCGTCCTTGTCATTTGACCAATCTGAACAATCAGATTCTACTAATGGCAAAATAACTCCAGTAGTGCTTTTGCTTTGTGAAGCAAAATAGACACTGCCTTGTTAAATTTTGGGAAATGCCAAAAGGCTATGTCTATTTTGCCTCATGAGGCAAAAGTACTCCTACAACTATTTTGCTTTCAACCAATCATTTTTGGCTGAAGGCAAAATAGCTTCAGTGGTGCTTTTGTCTCATGAGGCAAAATAAAAATAAATTATTTTAGATGGGCAGATTAGGACTGGATCGGACTGATGATTTTCAAAAAATTTACGGACCAGGACTGGTCGGATCTAATTTTATTGGATCAGGACAGGACTGGGACTGAAAAATTTCACAGTCCGTTCATCTCTGCTGTATATGACAGCCTTGCAACCCTGGAAGCAATGCTCTTTAGCGATTTTATGAAAAACTACCTGATTATATTAGGTACCCTGGGAAGATGCAAATATGATATTGATTGTATTTCTATTCATGAGTTTGCTGTTTTATTTTATCTTGTTTTTTGTGTATGTTCGTTTCCCGAATAAACAAATGAATGAATGAATGAGTGCAACTGTGAAAACGAATATCAAATCTTGATTTAACTTCTGACAGCAAGTTTGCTATATATGGCTTTGTGCGCTGTGGCAAAGTAGAATGTACTGTATGGTTATGGCAATTTGAAAGAAAGGATTGAAAACATTTTCAGGATTTTGTGAATTTATGTAGTCACTGTAGTCTCTTTTGCCTCAAAAGGAAAAGGCTGCAAAACCGCCCATAGGTCTTTAAATTTAAAACCTTATTTGACCACCTCTTGTAACATGACAGTTTACCTAATTTTTTTGTCTTTTTCAAAATATTTTGGTGGAAGACTGATAAATCGGAGTAACACAGTAGTGTTGTCACAAGAAAACGCAAAGAATATAAATATGTATGTTGTAAAAACAACAGTTTTGAACCTAAATGAAACAAATCTGCAGAAAAGAAGTTGTCACTTAGAAATGACTTGCTGGCTATGTCTGTTTTGAATACAAGTAAAAGCCATGAGTTTTACAAAACCTAGTCTATTTTAAATGTACATACTAGTTACTAATTACTATCCACAAAAGAACTCAGCTATATCTGAAGCTCAGATGTTTTTAGAAAATGCATAAAGGTACAATTGTACCTATACCATGTTGTGTATATGTTAAGAGTTGTAAAATTATGGTTGCTTAAGGGTTAAGAAATGTTTGGTGCAGATAGCTCATTGCTTTGTATGTATTGAATTTTAGTTATTTTGAAAACTCACTGTCTACAATGAAGAGTTGCATTAAGCCCATATTGTACTTCAGCTTAAAAATTAACATCTTTTCAAAGTGGGCTAATGAGAAGTAAAGCTACAGTATATCGTGATTTAACCAGTTTTTGTGTTGACTGTGATAGCCTAGGGAGAAACTGCAGTAAGGTTCTCATCTTGCAACATGGTGAGGTTGCAGCGAGGTGAGTCAGATGCCCTTGGAAATGCATTCATTCACTATTTGGATAATCACAATTTGAAAAGAACAACATCTAAGCCGGAATTGAAGGGGCATTATATAAACTTCCTTTCTGTGAAGGAAGCCCATTTGGGAAGAACATCGTTTAGTCAAATTTTGTACCATATGTCAAGAAGGCAACGTCAGATTCAAATTCATTATGGCTTTGTGTATTTCAAAGGTACAGCAGACTGGAATCAGAGCAAAATGTATGTACCCTTGTGTTATTAACATTCTTACACTTGTGTGGTGTTCAGAATAGTTTGAAAACTGTTGATGGTGTTGTTTACTATTTCAAAAGTGCTTTTCACATCACTATGTTTGGTTGAACATTTTGCATGTTTTGGTCATCTATGAAAAGTGGTGGTCAACCTTGTCATGGCATTAATTACCTTTTTGCATGTTTTACCAAATATAGCCTACAACTTGTTTGTCATCAAATCACGGCTTGCAACTTACCTGAGCTTTATCTGCAGTTTGTTTTTCTTCCTGGTGCACAAATCATAACTAACATGAGGTAATTGTAATGGTTTGTTGTTTCATATGACTCAGCTAATAAACAGAAGCAATGCAAAAAGCCAGGGAACAGAAAGTAAACCAACTGTTAGTGAAGGTTAGAGCAAATAAAAATACAATGGCATAATAGCTGATCAATGTAAACAAAGAGTGGCACTGTGTCATAGGATTAATTGGTGAAAGGCCATGGCAGTCATCTAGTCCAGGGCTTCTCAAGCTATAATGTTCTGTGACCCCACTTCAAAAATAAAGTTTCTATGCGGCCCATTGATTCATAGCACAGAGTCAAGACTTTAATGACATGTGCAAATGTCCCATTTCAAATCTCAAGTGGCATTTTGGTCTGTGGCGAAATACTAAAAATGCACACAGTCCATGAAAGAAAATATTAAGTAATAAAAGAACCTTGTAATGAATACAGTAAAGTGAATAAAAAGTTAACAAACATCAATTTGGTTTATAAACGTTATCAAGCACAACTAAAGAGATGGATGCAGTTCATGATTTTTTTACAGATCATCCATTCATAGAAAACGCAGGACGAAGAACATTCCTAACACTTTTCAAAAAGCTCGATTTTTTATTTTGAAAATGCTACTTCACATAAATATGGTGTACAAAAGGGCAATAAATGTTAAGGCTGTTTCAGAAATAGATGGGTATTCCTTGTTTTTATACAAATTTCACAATAACTCTGTTTTGAAAATTCCAGTTGCCCTCATGTTGGAATGAATGCAAAAAAGTCAATATCGGTCAGTACATTACAGCAATTATGATGTAACAACGCATGATGTGTTGTGCTTAGTTGATTATTATCATTTAATAGCTCAGGCAGACATCCTAATAAACAGCTGACAGCTTGAAACACGGTGTTGCCCTTAAAAATGCATTAGAAATGAACAAATAATTTCACTGCAAACCTACTTTCAATTTTGTTTGTAAAATCCAGCAAGATGTTTTTCTGAATTGTCAAGCCAATGTGTTTCGCAACCCCAAATTTATATTTCGTGACCCACAGCTTGAGAAGCCCTGATCTAGTCATCCAACCTCGTCTATCACTTTTTGAAAAGAGTTGAAAAACAGCAGTTGGAGATCAATTAAGCACAGTTAGGATTAGGAAAACAAACACAGAACACGGTGAAGTAAATCTACAGATGAGAGCGGATGCCTATGTACACTGGTGAGTGGATTGAATTCAAATGGGTAAAGTTTGTGTGTTAAAATGTTTAAAGAAAATATAAAAAGTAAAAACGTAAAAAAATATGAAAAAACAATTAATGAGGTGCAAAAGAAAACAGCACAACAGAAAAAAACTATGGAGTGTACTTTCATGTTGAAAAAATGTGATGTGCACAGGAAACAACAAGAGACAAAAAGTAAATATACGTAAAAAATAAACAAAATTGCAAAATACTAAAATTCATATTTTGTTCCGGTAAGTGAAATATTGCTAAAGTTCATACTTATGCATCTTTTTCGTGTAGGAGGTGTTTCTTGAGTTTCCATTTGAAGGTAAAAGTGGTGGAAGACTTAATACAGTCTGGCATTGAAGACCACACTTTTTGGCCAATAAATGTAAAGGAACATTTTCCTGAGGCAGAGTTAACTCTAGGTAAAAGCAGGTTGTTAGAGGCTGATAGTCTTGTGGAATGGGGATGAATTGAGCTGATTGGATTAAAATATTTATCAAAATGGTCTGGAAGCAGTTTGTTATAATAAGAGTGCATGGAATTTCCTACTGATTAAGTATGAAGTTGGGAAGGCATAAGATGTTTATCGCTTTGGCGTCCGGCCGGTTTTGGGGATTTTTGAGAAAAAAACACCGGAACGCATGTGGTTTTTGCATGGGAATTTATTTGGTCCGGTAAGCGCTCCCAATCTTGTAGCTAGCGCTCAAAAAAAATTTTTTTGGTTGGGGGGTGCAGATTTTTTGTGAGTGATGTCATAAGTGGACGACTTTTACGCCACCTTGGCCCACTTAACCTGGCCCTGGGCTCAAACCGTTAGATGGTAGTATTTTGCTGAAGTTTTTATTGGAAACTAGGTTACAATCCGATCCTGTTTATACTTTGGATGACCTGCTGGGGTTTCAGGTTCAAAAGTTATGATCTAAAGTAATACAAATATTTTACTAATTAGCTATTTAGATAATTAATTAATTTGTTTATTTTAGACCATAACTTTTGAACCAGAAACGCTAGAAAGTCGATCAAAGGCTCAAAAGACTCGGACTCGAGCCTAGTTTCCAATAAAAACTTGAGAGAAATACTTTGGCCTAATGGTTGATCCCTAGGCCAGGTAACATGAGCCAAAATGGTCCAAAAACTACTTTACTTATGACGTCACTCATAAAAAATCTGCAACCCTCAACTTAAAAAGTGATAATCTAAAATAAAAAACAAAGTAATTAATCCTATAATTATAGAATTACTTTGTGTGTTTATTTTAGATCATAACTTTTGAACCAGGAACGCTAGAAAGTCGATCAAGGTCGCAAAAGACACGGAATCTAGCCTAGTTTCCAATGAAAACTTTAGCGAAATATTTGAACAGTCTAGCACAGGAGTTCCCAACCTTCTCTTGCCATGTACCGCTTTAGCTTTCCGACAGATCAGCATGTACCCCTTCAGCATTTCAACAGATCAGCATGTACCCCTTCAGCATTTCAAGAGATAAGCATGTATCCCTTCAACATTTAGACAGATAAACATGTACTCCTAAAATGTCTTGATTTTGTCTTGATTATTCACAGATATATTTAACAATAAGCATATAATGACTTGTGAAAATGACATTCACTGATATATGTGGATATTTGGAAATAAATTTTATGTGAATACATTTTTCTCTTCTATTGCTAACCTTAAATGTACCCTTTCGGATAGGCAAATCTACCCCTGAGGGTTCATGTATCCCAGGTTAAGAACCTCTGATCAAACAGTTGGGCACAGATCAAGTACCAGCGGCCAAAAATGGCCAAAAACCTACCTTACTTATGATGTCACTCACATAAAAGCCGAAACCCAAAACAAACATTTTTTTCATTGGACATTCGAAGACTTGTGGAGTCTTTTCAGGGTTTGAACAGTTTTCTAGCGCAATCGGCTGAGGAGCTATGCAGTTGGTAAGTCAAACAAAATATCCCTGGTTTTTCCACGATTTCCAAGTGTGATATATTCATAGACCGGTAGCCAATGTGTACATAATCACCTGCTGGGTGGCAAGTGTAAAATGCATTAATAAAATGTAAACATGATAAAATAAAATGCATGTTCTTTTATTGAAGGGCATGGAGACCTTCCAAGTCTTTTGAGAGTTTAAACAGCTCCCTAGCGCAATTGGCGGCAGAGTTATGCCCACACAAAGACACATGCAAACGGCTGGATTTTAGGTGAAACCGCCCGGCAGCTAAGGTGTTAAGAACACTTGAACCACTGATCTATACTACATTTTTCAGCTGATCATGTGTTGCTTGTTATATTTTCATTTTGTAAATCTACTGCTGACATATTATGGTTTTGCTCTTACTTATTTTGGGTGCTTAGCTTTCTGCTTTATAACCTCCATTGTCACTTCTCTCACCTGTGTGCATGACTCGCTCATTCATCTGTATATCCCTCAACTCTTCGTGAATTGCTTGCCACCACCAACATCTGTTTTTTGTGTGTTTTCTGTATTGATTATTATTTGTTTTATTGTGGACATTTTTACTGCATGTTGTGTTATTGTTTCACTTATTTTTTGTTATTATTTATGTATCCTTCTTGCTTCCTTTTCCTATTTTATTTTGATTTTGGGTGTTATCTAATTAAGGAAGTTTTAAAGTTCATGCCACTTATAGTAATTATTTTAATCATTTCATGATCAGATTTGAGCCAAGTTGACATGCATATATGTGTCTAGTGTTGCAACTTGAATGTTGTTTTAAGTGTTTTCTTGCTGTTTTACTTGTCACACTTTCAACAAAACAAGTGTTCTGATTGTTATTACATACGAAGGATACTGTTTTAAGGCAACGTATCCATTAGGGTGCATCAGGAGCCCTCAACTTTTTTCAAACAACTTTTACCTAGTATTAAAGTGTTGCATTTCGGTAAAAAATTAGACCTCTAAATTTTTTTGCAATTGGTTGATGTCTAGGGGTGCATTGGGACTCCCAAAGTTTGACCCTGGGGCAAAACTTGCAAATAATGAAATTTGGCCATAACTTAGTAACTACTAGTAGTAGGAACATGATTTTGGTGTCTAACCCTACTAAAATACATACCAGCTATTCATTAAAGCTATCAGAAAGACTCAAAAAGTTAAGCAATTTCCATTTGCACTGATTTTTATTTGAATAGATCAAAATTATGTTTTTTTGTAAGAATGTTCAAAATTTTATTATGTATTCTTTTCTTGGACAGTCTTAAACCCTAGTGGTGCTGCCAGTAATAATTTGTCCGAATCATATTTGTCGAGTCACAAGCCCTTCGAGTCGGTAGTGTCTAATGATGTTTCAAGCGCCTAACGAGCAAAAAAGTAGTGCCCAATGTTATTTCAGCACTTTTGTTACCAGGTTACTTAGATCTAAGTATTTGGCAAAAGCCGCTTTTTAGGTTTCATTATAGTTCTCTCCTTCAATCTCAGTCAATTCCACAACTCTAGCCTAACCCTGCTGCAACAAATATAGCCTCTCCTACCTACAAATATAGCCTCTCCTGTCACATGTCCCAACAAAAGACTCAAAGTAAATGTATGAGGCCGACTGCCATGATTGTAATTTGTAAATACTTCATTGAACCACGATGTGTTGTACAAATTATTGTCTGCTGCTGGTTCCTCAGTGAAAAGCTGAGACTCAGCTCTAACTCAGTGTTAGGTGGAACACAGATATAATCCAGAAAACCTAGCATAACACCCCCAGGAGGCATAGTCAAAACAGAAAATTGACTCGAGTCATGCTATCACTGGGTTAGGTACTGCCACCATCATTTTTAGTGAAATAAGCAGGTATGTGTGAAATTATGTGATATATGTATGAGTGTGCAAAATTTTCACAAAAAAAAACAAGCATTGCATGGGCTTCCAGTGCTCATGCTGAAGAAAAGCATCACAAAAAAGTAATATATATAATCACCAACACGATACAATTGTCATTATTGTATTTCTTCTGTGTCACAAGACTTGGCACAGCAAAAATTTCTAAATTTTCTGTTCCTTGTTGCAAGCTTGAATGTTTTCTTTTGTTATGTTCCACCACTTGTACAAAATTGTGTTGTAAGAACCTTGTAACAGAATTTTCCCAGCAGATGATTATCTTGAACTTGTTGAATTTTGTCTTGCTTATCTTGAACAGGAAAACATTCCTAAAAGCAAGATAGACAGGCAAGATGCTTTGTGCAAGTAAAATATTTTTGCTTGAAACTAGGATCCTATAACTACTCCAAAGTACTGTCACAGCAAGAGTGGAGCTGCTAAAGATTATAGTTGTGTTTGTCACTCCAATTTACAGTGTGTGATGATTTACCAGCAATTGTACTGTTGATGACCTTACAATGATTTGTGACTTTACAAAGATCTTCTGTTGCATCAGCATCAGGCTGTTGACAGCTCAGTTTCAAATAGTGCTGACAAGGCATTTAGTTGCCATCTTTGGTATCTTACTTCAGAAATGGTTACATTCTCATTGTTTAGCTGCAAGTTGAAGAAGGTGGATAAAAGTGCATTGGCAGATTGCCTGTTAGCTCTCAAGCCAAAACAATCCCTCTTCTTCAATGCCAAAATAACACTGGGTATGGTAAGCCAAGCTTCCAAAAAAACATTGACAGTTATCCTACTTTGGCACCCTTGGTTATCTTTACTTTCATACACAATGATCATTCCTTTCTGGCTGAAGATGTTTTGAACTGGCCAGACCCAATAATAGGCTATATCTATCACAATGCCCTTGTCAAAATTGACGCCAATAATGTGATAAATGAATGTGCTGCACGTGGGGTTAAAGCTCTGATCAGATTTCTTTGCTGCAGTGAGGTCTTAGTGACACTATCAGAATTTCGTACAAGTGGTAGAACAAGGCAGAAAAATACATCCAAGAAGTAAGAAACTGACAGAATAGTGACATCTTTTTGCTGTTCCAAGTCTTGTGACACAGAAGGAATACAATGGTGACAATTGTATTTTGTTGATGATTATCAATTTTTTATTTTCACCATGATCATTGAAGGTCCTGCCGGTGGCATAGCCAACCCAAAACTTTGGGGGCCAAAAGTTTGACTTTAGGTGAACATCAGCATTTTCGTTTGGGAAACTGCTTCTCAAAGCACAAAATGACTAAATATGCTAAAAATCTAGCAAGTATGCCCCCCTGGGCTCTCCCCTGGCTACGCCTATGGGTCCTGCACTGTTTGTTTTTTATGAAAATTTTGCACACTCAGCTATTTTCACTGAAAGGGGTATTAGCAATACCACCAGGACTTGAAACTTGACCAAGAAGAAGAGTACAGAACACAAGTTTAAATGTTTTTGTAAAAAACATAATTGTGATCTATTAGAATAAAAACCTGTGCAAATGGAAATTGCTTAACTTTTTAGGTCTTTCTGATAGCTTCAATGAATTGCTGGTATATATTTTAGTAGGGTTAGACACCAAAATCATGTTCCTACTACAAGTAGTTACTAAGTTATGGCCAAATTTCATTATTCCTGATGTACCCTGATATCCATACTTGTTTACAGACTGAGCTAAATTCCAAATTTAATCTGATGCACAGTTGAACTATTGAGCTTTTGCTAGCATCACACATTCTGCATCTTTTGTTGTAGGCTGCATTTTAGTAGTCAAAACATTTATTTGTTCTCAGGAAATTCCTTGATATAAACCCAAATCCACAAATTCGCTCACAACGTGATGAAGTATTTAGGATATTAAACAGCTCAAAAGCTAGGTAAGTACATTGAACACAAGTACTTCAACTTGCATCGGTATGTATGTGTGCGTTTAGTGCGTATGTTTAAAGCAGGTTTATGTAACACTGTATGTTAAACTCCAATAGATGAACTGTATTAGTATGTAAGCATGATTGGAAAGTTGGTGAGCTAGGGAACCTACACAGTAGGTGTGTAGGTTCCCTCGCTTTTCATCATGTGATGAAAACAGGGCTGAGAGTTGATCCACTGAAATTGTTGTGCTGCATCAACATTGGTAGTCACAACTTTTCTGTAAATGCTTTCAGCATTGTTACAGCTTTGTGTAAGCTAATTGCTAATCAACTGGCAAGCAATTCATGTGATCTATAGCGAAAGCAACTTCACTGGGAGGATTAAAATTGACAAAGCTGGGCCAGGTTTAGTTATTCAAATTTTGCAGGGTTTAACTTTAATAATGCTAATACAGAAAATGCATCAATTTCTAAAACGTATTGATTTAATCAGTTGCAATATGTTTGTTGCATAGACTAGATCAGTGGTTCTTAACCTTTTTCACATGTCTTACCCTTTTATCAAACAAGATTACCAGATTTACCCCCAATACACTCAATTGTGCTCATTTATTAAGAATACGAAATTAACAAACTGTAACAGTTTAGAATGATTTATAAAAATTGACATTTGCTGCAATTTATTGTTCAGTGAATTCACTCCCAGGGGTAAATTTACCCCAGGTTAAGAACCACTGGACTAGATTATGAAAACCTTTGTTTTGGTTTTAAAGCATTAGTTTGTTACAAGCAGCAGTGTTCAATATATGTATAAATTTGAATCTAACCAGTACAGAACTAAAATGTTGTCATTAGAGAATATCAGTCTTTTAGAACTAAATTTTCCCATCCATCAGGATTTATTTTCAAGTTTTCAGTTATATTTGTTTCTGCTCAAGTGCGAAGATGGTGCACCTACTGTACCATAATCATAAGCTGATGTGTTCAAGCGTTTTTTTATATGTGATGTTTCAATCTCTCATTTGGCAATCACCTTCAAATTCTAATCACAAAGGAAAAGGATATCTGTGGAAGAATTCAATTTATGACTGCATATATTCCACAACAAAAATTGTATGTACCATATGGAGATTTTGTACAAATAACTAAGTTGCACTGCCCTATAAATTTCCTTGGTCAGATCTTGCTTTTTTGTTTCCTTGTAAATGTCTTTCACTTTACTCCTACCTTTAACCAAAAGGTTAAGCTAGGAAGGTTCATTACATTTTCTGTCACTCTATTCCCCATCACTTAATCTCCTTTCTGGAAAAAGCATGTAATGTCAATGCCTGCTTATAGATGGATGGTCTGTATGCAAGCCTTAGTTTCTTCAAACTTGCAGCCAAGATGGGCAACCTTTGCTTTAGGCTTTCTTTTTGTCTCCAGAGCAACATGATCAATGTCTTTGCATAGATAAATATTATACATTATATCGGGGAAAACATGTTTTTGCTTGCTTATATCTTGACTCAATCAAATGCTAATCCTTTACTACAGAAAAATCAGATTCCTAAGCAGCCTACACAGCTTGCAGTGCTAACAATGCCTGATAATGTGTTACGTCTTTGTGCTGCAAGAGTAGACAAATTTTATGACCTCACAAAACTTTGATTACAAAATGTTCAAGATGAGATAGAAATGTTACGTATGTTTATCAAATATTGCCTAAGTAAAATTGTTATGCTACAGAAAATGAGAAAAAATAAGGACACAAATCACATTTAAGGACATTCCTTAGAAATATGGACAATAATATTTTATATGGCATAGTACTTCAAAATAAGAAAAATTCTAGAAATAAGGACAGTATGGTAGCCCTGACTATAGTACTGCTTTCCTAAATGTTACCTCCTGGTCCAGGGTTAACAGTCGACATTGTGGGCTATAAAAGCATCAGTCAGTTTTGTAATCTGAATAAGAACTTCTGTTCAAGTGCCACTATATACACCAGTCAGTTGTTGTGCACGCTTCACCTGTTCATCGCACCACCAGCAGCATGTGTCTCAACATGTGGAGACGCATGTATGAAAATTGTTTTTTAGAGCATGCCATCCATATATGTTTACAGACACCTGTATAAGAGGACTTTTGTTTTTTTTTTGAAGTATCACCTTTTGTGAAACTAGAGATTTGAGCCAGGGAGGGACTTAGCTGAAAGGGGGCCACTGCACACCATAGGTGGCGTGCTGGTCAACAATCGGAGAAAAGTTGAGAAATGATGATGAATCTTGATGTGGATGGCTATACTAGAATTTGAAATCACTAGAAAACACTCTGAAAAACTCAAAAAAAACAACAACCTACTGAAAACCAAAAGAATACATACCAGAATATAATCTTAGTCGGGCCCAGTTGTTACATTTACCTTGCCAGAGGAGTTGGTTCGCACCCCTGCCCCCTGTCAGTTACGTGACTGAGTATCATGTGTCTGCCCAGTTGCACAGTGTTACCTTGCATTTTCTATGCTGTGACTTAGCATCTTGCTGTATGTGATCTTGATTGACCATGTCTAATGATTGTGCTTGCATATGTGAATACTTATTTGTCAATGTGTTAGTTCAGCGTGGTCCAAACACTGGCACGTGGGCCGTATGTGGCCCGCAGACAGTAATTGTGCGGCCCACGAACGCTTTCTGTTTGAGATATATTACACAAAGTCATAAATACATTGTATGAGCCACACAACCAATGCAAGTCACACATCATTAATGTGCAGGTCACTATGCAACTATTAGGGGTAGCAATATCTTTTTACCTCTAGGCTAGGCTAACGCTACAGTACTCTGTAACCACAAAGCATGCGTTTATTTTTTATCTTTGCTGCAAGCATAGATTCTGTAATTTATTTTCGAGTTATATTAGAAGATGTGCATTGTGAAAGTAATTAAGTAATATTTTTTTAAGTGTAGCAATTTAACAAATAATGAGTGTCAAAAGAGAAGTGTCAGAGGAAAACAGAAAGTTTAATTCTAACTGGGAGGAAAGGTATGTCTTTGCCAATAACAATGGCAAACCACAGTGTCTTTTGAGGTTGCAAGTAATATCCGTTCTGAAAGAGTTTTTATTTACGAGCAAACATACGGGAAATACCATGGAAATTCTAGGGAAGCAGTTTTAAAATAATTGAAGGGTAACCAGGCTCACAACCAGGGAGGCAAACAGGCAATTGCCCATGCTTAAGAGACTTTTTGCTGAAGATGTGCTCCCCATGTTCGTAATATGCGAAAGTGCTTTCTCAATTATGAAGCGATTGAAAAGCGACACGCGAAATAGAATGGCTGATGAAACCTGCATGCCTGCTTACGTCTGCTAACTATGGAAATTACAGCAGACATCGACTCTATAACCAAAACCAAAAGACAAAAAATTGTTTTGCTATTTTGTTGGTGTGTTGTGTATCTTTTTGCTAGCAGAAAATCTCTACTTTGAGTCGCAAACAAACATAAAATTCAAAAATTGCGCTAGAATCAAAACTTGCGTTAGGCGTCCAGCAAAAATTAGGTCTATTAGAGTAGCAAACGAGTCTTTCAAATTGTAATGGAGTTCTTCTCTTTGCGCCCTACAAATTTTTCCTCAAACCTTATTGTGGCCCTTCATGCTCACAGTCTTGGACCACCCTGTGTTAGTTCGCTTTCATTCGATCTGTGTTAAGCGAGATGTTATTAGGGAGTAATTGGCTATCTGATAAATGCGCTTAGCAATAACATCATCTGGTACTTCTTAAAATTTTATCGAAGTGTATTTTGTCTTACTCTTCCTTTTTTTGGCTTACCTATGAAAAGTTGTATTTTTCAGAGATTCGCTGTTGCATTCTCATGAGAACTCGGTGAATATAAAATGCGATACACCAGGCGTTGAGGACACCTTTGGATACTATATGCTTGACGTTCAGGTATGACGTGTTGATCTGTATATGCTGGTGCATGTAACAGAACTTACTGCGCAATGCGCATCCACAGCAAAGCTGATCAGATAATTCAAATAATACGAAAAACTCTCACCCTGCCAGACGTGAAAATGTGAACGTGTTGTATCATCAGATTGTTATCATCGGTTGATGCAAAATAAATCGATGTTGTCCAAGGTTGTATTCATCGGCAGGGATGCATTCATAGCAAACTATCTGCCACAAGTATTTAACTCAGTCGGTGAGGTTTTTGAAGTCCCCAATTTTCAACTTCATTGAAAACAAAGTGAAAAACAACAGCTTGCTCAACAAAACATTGATATACAACATGTGCATGGCACAAGTAATTTTGGTATTTTCATGTTGAACTTGTTTGTCGTGAGTTAACAGATGAATTCCAAGCTGTTTTGATCGTCATCGAAACATAATGTTTCAGTAAAATTTCGATAGCGATATACTACATGAATACATGTAGGCCATGAACTGTGTTTGTTAAATATTAAATTATTCCTGAAACAAACCATAGAACGTTAAACAGACGAATATTTGAAACAAGTGGAAAACTTGTCATTGATGATATCTTTTTAAGTGCATCTGTAAAGAGATTGGAGTTGGCAAAATCTTTGCTGCTATTACCCCATTAGGACAACAGTTATATTTGTTAAACACACAAATGTTCTACTAGTGCTTGTTAGGTATGTTTCTTTGTTGTCGGGTATTTTCATTTTTTAGTTCAGATTTGGCAAAAATAATTCTATCATATTTTCTTTCATTCCTCTGTCAGACATAGGCATAGCAGGGGGGCCAAAGGGGCCATGGACCCTACAAATTTTTAGAAAATATAGTCATTTTGTGCTTTGAGAGGTGTTTCTCTAAACAAAATAGTGCGATTCAATTGAAATAAAAAATTCTCCCCCCCAAAATTTTGGGCTGGCTACACCACTGCTGTCAAGATTTATTTACAGTGCTGTTGTTGACCGTGGAAAAGATTTTTTTCTGGACCTAGCCATGAATTCCTTATCGTAAGCGGTGCGGCCCAACTATCCTGCTGCACGGCGGTTATTTTATGCTGCTTTCGATTCAGATGCTCTTGATGTACTTGCAAAAGCATATGCGTTTGTCTATTTTATGCACAGGATGGTGCTGAGTTTGAAATTCATGTCCACAACGTCGGTTTTGCTGATGTAACATTGCGCAAATGTCTTTTTTTGAGAGACAGTCGGGTGATGTCTCTGTCTGATGAGCATGGGTGCACAAGGCTGCCTGATCCTGAGTCTGTTCTTGTTCACCCAGGTTAGACTATTTCGCTTGTTATATGTGTTTTAAGACACGAGTGACTTTGATGCAGTGACCTTGAAGTCAACCGTGATGCAGTGTTGTTGGATATTTTCTCATTTTGCGCCTGGTACTACTTAAACTTGGTATGTTTGTTTTTCGCTGCAGTGTTCCCTCTAAGAACGTTTTACACTGAGCAAATATTAATTTAGTGAGCATTAAAATTTTGAGGTTGATTTAACAGCGTTGTAAATGAATTACAAACTTTGGGAATTATTAGAATAAGCATAAAATCATATCAAAATAGTACAAAGTACACATTTAATTCAAATAGCTTCTGAAAGGCCTATGCGATATGCTCAGAAGCGGTGTGTTTCTGCCCATAAAATGTTAATGATTTTTTACTTTTAAGTTCCGAATGTGGCTAGTGCGCGAGAATGAGATTTCACTGTGCAAATGTTCTGGTTGTGCTGTATTTGCAGTTGCGCACCATAGAGGAAACATAAACCCACTTTACACTGCACTGTTATGGGATTTGCGTTGGATTGGGAATCCCACAAATCACTCAAGCACGACCGTGAGTGTCTCACCGAGGTGCTTGAGCACTCATTTTGTCAACCATATACGATTAAGCGAATCCAACTAGCAGAGGTAGATTGGGAATCTGAAAACAAGGGATTCGAGAGAAAAATAGGTTGGGTGGTTTGTATTAAGTCTTCAACAACCTTTTCTGTACTTGTTTGATGCTAAAACCACTGCCGTGGAACAGATTAGCCTATTCAAGCTAATGTGTAGCAAAAATGACAGATTAATTTATTTAATAGTTTTGCCTGTAGGCTAAGGGAAACAATCAGCAAAATTGAATCGGTTAAGCAAACTGAAAGATTATTAGGTAGGTTACAAGACAGCAGATATTGGACTGAAGGACTATTACCCCAATACTGATTAACAGGTTTCCATTACACCTTGGTATGGTAGAATGATTCAAGCTCTGTGCAAAATATGTAGTATTGGAAGTGGATGACTTCAGGACAGGCTACACTTTGAACTTTGTATCCCAGTTAGTGGCTATGATTTCCTTAGTGTTAATGGAACACAAAAAGTAGAATAAAATGTGTCATAAAATTTAAATAAAAAGTGAAATAGGTTATAATTGCAATTTGGTGAATTGTAGTACCTCCTATTCATAGATTACGACTTACAAAGTGCTGTGAATCCTCATATTTGACACTCTGTTGAATTGTACTGCAGAGAATAATAGACTGGTTAATGATCTTGACTGGAATCAACAATGCGGCTTTGCAGTGTAAAAACAAACTCCCATTTCCTGCCCTGCAAAAGCTCTTCAAATTCTAAGTCACTTGAAGAGTGCAACCACATGCGACGCGGTTTTCATGACCTCATCGCCCAGCAGTTCTCTACGATTTTCTCTGCTGGCTGCTTTTTTTCGGACTACGCTAAATAAAATCACGTCTCGGCGATTCCAACTACATCTACGAAAAGCACCTTTCTGCAGTGCAATCAGCTTTCACCTTTTCATTTTAACTTATTCCCCTGCTTTCGCAATACCGTAGTGTAGGGCGTAGGCCAATCGCACGAAGCAAATCTCCGAATTCTTGCAGTGTAAAAACGCCCGAATATCGAGTTCGCAAGTACGTTCACGAAGGTAAGCCAACGGCGACGAATCGCTCAAGCGTCAATCCGATAACAGTGCAGTGTAAAGTGGGTAACTGCTAAACTGTGTTGATTTGTGGAAAAATATATCTTGTTACTGTTTTACCCAGTCCCTATTGTTATTTTCTGTCTAGGAGAAAGCTACCCAGTTACTATTACGTGCAAACTCGCTGATGACGTTGCTTCCTACTGCAGCGATATATTCTTCACTTTTTCTGATTCTCTCACGAACACGTTTGTTGTGATGAGATATTTGAGATGTGTGAAATCCGACGACATCACTAAGCTCCTTGGTCCAGTCTCACCCTATTGTAGACGCCAAGCTGAAGCACGAGTTTGTTTCAGCCACACTCTCCCCGGAGAAAAAATTGAGCTGTAAGTATCGTGATTTTTACGTGTTAGGAATGCAATTTCATTTGGTGACTTTTCACTAATAAATAAATTATTACAATAAACAAATCCCTTAATATAGCCCCCTATCAGTGAAAATATTTTCGGTGCTTCACATTGCAGCCAGACTTAGATGTCAGTTCGTTTTGAATGTTGATCAGTGGCGTAGCGAGGCTAAGTGCCGCCCTTTCCGCACCTTAAATTTGCTTATAAGAATTTAAAACAAAAGACGATCCTGTTTTGTGCTTATTAAAGACATAAGGAATAATAAATCATCTTGAACATCACAATCAAACACAAGCCGAAATCGGTCTTGTTTTTCATTCTCAATTATGAGTCACGCTTTTTCTGCTTGTCGCCACCTTTCTCATCGTTACTCTTCCCATTTTTTTCTGTTGGTCGTCACATATTCACATATGGATCCGGCATATTTCGTCAAATTTTCTTCTCTGTTGGGTTTCAGTCTCTGGTAAGCCAAACACCACTTGGCTTTAATCGTTCAATCATTCCAGGGGATCAAACAAAAAAATAAATAGATGTGATGGCGGCATACCTACTTAACAGATGTAAACATTTACGTAAATTAATATTTGCTGTAAATATATCCCCATATTTAACTTAAAAAATGTATATATGCTGCATGTAGCAGGCTATAATAATAAATTTGATGATTGAATCTCAGAACGATAATATAATCTCAAAACGTCATATAAAGAACGTTCCATTCTTCACATCACGTTTCTGCAGTGGTTTAATTCTCTTAGAATAACTCTGTCGGCACTTGCGCGGAGCCCTCTTGAGGCGTGGGACCCATTTTGATAAAATAGGTCAAATAGGCTTGAAACCGGCTCTGGTTGAGAAGCGCTGGCTTCATCGTTACCTGCAACCGTGGTCCAGCTGTTGGGTTGGGTTTCTTCCAATTACGCGGGCATAGTGTTATTCCTTGTTTTCGTTCCTTACCAACAGACGTTTATTCAAAACCTGTATTACCAAACTACCGCATAGGACATCCGCCTTTTTATTGCTCAGCAGTGACTACAACGCTTTGAGTTCAAATGTAATCTCACTGAACAACTTTATTCAGTACAGTCGTATCCAAGTTGTGCAACTGTTGCGGATAAAGTCCCGTTTGACAAAAGCATTCACCACAATCATAACTAATAGGCTTGAATTGCAAGTAGAGTGAATCAGTGCAAGTCGATCGGCAATATGGGTTTCATAGAAGGTTTCACTCCTTTGTTCAACTGTACGCTTAACATCCGCAATCATAGAAAAGTCGTTTCAACAATAAAGCTTGCAAAAGGTGTTACTCTGAGCTCTTAATTACCAACTGCACTATCTCGTTTCAACAACGTCATCTTCCGACACCATGCACTACGTCATACAGAAAAACATCAGTTCTGTTGAAACTGAGCAACGTTACCTTTGCAGAGTTTTTCATTTCAACCTCCACGATTTAATGCTGATAAGCCCACTTCATGACTAGGCTGCAGCTTGTGGCATTTATTGAAAATATTCCACTGAACAATAAACAAGAGCATGAGATGTGCCAAGAAATGTTCGTCGCCAATGCCTAGGTGTCAAGTGATGTAATAATGCTCCGTTGGGGCGTTGCTAAGGATCAAACGATAGAAGAAAAAGGATTCAGCTAGCCTTGCCCTTTACTATTGATCGTGATTGCACGCAGGGCGTTGTTGATCAGATCTTGAGTGAAGGGGAAAATAAACCTCCAACCCTGGACCAGCAATGCTTGCTAGTCTGCGGTCGAATGTCATCTCTGTCCTTTGTTCAAAGGACTCTTGACTGGGGTGGGGCAAATGGATTTGGCTGAAGAGTAGTTTGTGGAGACCGGGGGACAATTGCCCCCCAAGTAATTTTTTTAAAAATTTATTTAAAAAAAAATAAAGAAGAGTTGAAACTTTTAAACTGCTTTCAAAAAATTAAATTTTAATCAACAAAGTGCCGCCTCCCAGAAGGTGCTGCCAGAGTCCCCACGTCTCCCTCCTTGTTACGCCACTGGTGTTGATATTGTCCATTTTATCAAAATAACTGTGTCGAGCGTGGTAAAGGCTTAGGCCTGTCGTTGTTTGTTACAAAAAATTGCGTTGAAGAAGTTCTGTTGCAACTCGGGTACGTTGGTTGAAACATGTACCGCGCTGCTTACGAAAATGCGACAGGCTTCCGCAGGCATGAAAGCTAAATGCAAGCAATGTTGATTAAATTTAGTACCGTGCTGCAGTTGTGGTGATGTGCTGTTATTGTCATGGTTGTTGCACTTGGACACAATTTTGGCAATTTTTGTCGTCTTAACAAAATCTGTGTTCTTTCTGGCTTGTTTCGTAGTTTCAAAGCACCTCGTTAAGCTCATCTATAGCTCTTAGCGTAAACTTGGTTTCACATGCCGTAAAAATATACTATTTTAACTGCAGCATTATTTTAAAAAATATTAAATCATTCGTGCCTGTTTTTTTTCACTAGGACATTTAGGTCATTTGTCTCATAGTATTAAAACTCGCCGTAACAGTGTTCACTAGTCTATATTTCCGGAGATTCTGACCGAATAAACTTACTTTTTTTCCGTCGTTTAAAAAAATGTTCGGTCTATGACCGAAAAAAATAAGTTCGTGCATTGGAGTATACACGTGTAGGGTTTTTGCTCTGCAGTTCGTCTGCTTGTAACCGATTAAAATTCAAACGTGTCTTGGAGAAATGCGAGCCATCGAAAGATTTGAGGGAATCATTGCGTTGCGGTGCCTTTGATACTGGTGACAATGACAAGATGAAGCCTCCAAGAACACGCCAGGAGAAAGACTGGCAGTAAGTCGCGTGGGTCTTGCGCTTGGTTGATTAAATCTGCTCTGATTTCTGTGTCACGTATGTACAGGGTTCAACAGTTGAACGTTTGCTCATTGTTTGTTTGCTAATATTTCAAAAGTTGGTTTCGTTAAGTCCAAGTTCTGTCCGAAAGTCTCATAAACGTCCTTATCACTTATCAGCACTGCTGCAGTCAGATAAATTGAATCGATGAGTACCTGATGACTTTTCTTTTTTGTTGCACCGCTCAGACGTTGCTTTCTGAAAGATCGATCCGGTGCAAATTATTATATAACCTATTGTGCTGTTGCACTTAACGCTTAGATATTTGATCTATCCTAGTTCAGTTTGATACGTGTGCTCGATGTCGAGCCGTTACATCATATTTTACTACAAAATTACGCGAAAAGTCATATACATGCATGGAGTGATTTTCTCTCATTTTTCCAACGGTCTCTCAAAATACAGTAGAAACTCGCTTTAATGCCACTATCAAAATACACTAAATCCATACTTTAGGACCATCTCAGTATTCAGATAAATAGTTGTTGCAGTGTCTCAAAATAGCTTTGCGGTCAGCAAGGTTAAACCTCGAAAAAACCCTGCCCGCATCGCTGCATGTCACACCTTTCTGCTATGTTTGCTGTATCTTTTTTAGTTCAAATTCCGATAGTACTTAGAAGTTCGAGGCAGCTGATATTCGCTTGAAAAACTTCACACATAAAAGGACTCGAACAACTGAAGAAACGGCAGTGTGGTTAAAATATTTCGATTTTTGGTCAGGTCTGTTAAAGTTATCGGTCAGTTTGATTTCACGCCTCAGTCGTAAAACACACTGCGACTTAACCGAATGTATTGTCCTGACGTGCGGATGTGTTTTTGTATGATATTTTTGCTAATTTTGTTTATTCAATTTGTATTGTAAATAAAGGGACCTATTGAACGCGAAACTGACGTATGAAAACTACGGAAAAAGATTTTCGTTGCTTCTTCATCTTGAGGAGTTGCAAGCTGAACGCGACATACACGTTTATGATTTAAAAAAAGTGACCATGGAAAAGGAAAGACGAAAATTTGTTTTGAAGGTATTTATTAGATCAGGGATCGGCAACCTTTTGTTAACTGTGCACCGACTTTGAGGTTTCAAGTCATTCAGTGAGCCAACCAACAACATACGTATTTTTATACAAGTCAAGGTAAATATACTTTCTGTGTGAGTCATATCCAAATCCATAAGTAAAACACGTAGCATCTGCGCGCCATTAGAAATTGCTTGGCGTGCCAGGTGTGGCATGCGTGCCGTAGGTTGCCGACCTCTGTATTAGATGATTGAGACTAAGCTATGAATAGTCGACTCCGTAAAGTGGAATTAATTGACAACTTTGCTCCTATCATTAAGCACAGTTATATGCTGGATTTTGTAGATCATGTTTTTGGAGGATATTGCAAGCGATAGTGTTTCTAGGAAAGGTAGTGACAAGTTAATTATTTCGTAAATCAGTCCATGTTTGGTGTTGCATTAACATAACTGACCCTTCTCCAAGATTTTTCATTTTTGCCATCATTTTTAGTTTTACGTTTCTCTAAGGATCAGGATCGACACCGAACAGTTTAAACTGCTGGTGATCTGCCAAGCCCTGTTGATTAGTACATTCCAATCACGAGACCAAGACTTACAAAAACAAATTTCGAGACCGAAACCCATGTCTTGGAACACGTCTCAAGTTACTATCACTGATATTAAGTGGCTGATTTAGAACAGAATCCTAATTATTCCTATGTAAAATCATTGCAGCTGATTCGGTAGTTGTGATTGGACATAGGTGTGAACATTATGATGCAGGTCCCTGGATTAGCAGAAAGAAGACCATCGATTTTAAGAGGTGACAAAATCTTTTTTTCCAAAGTTGGGCCTGACGGTAAACCTTTTGAAAACACCAGATACGGAGGATACGTGCACGATGTCCGACTGAATGAGGTGTTGATCGGACTAAACTGGCAGTAAGTACTTGATTTGTGTGAAACCACAAATATTTACCACATGTCCAACATGATTTCATTGTTTTACATAGACTTGCATCTACTTTTGTTCCTGGCATGAAGTTTAACGTGACATTCACTTTCAACCGACTTCCTCTAAAACTGCAACACCGTGCTGTGCTGAACATAAAGGACGAAACGAAAGGTCGCTACGAGAAGTGTTTGTTCCCTGAGATCGTTAACGACTTGCTCAGTCCTGCACCTCGCTTGAGGTCAGTTGCTTTCGTGTGAATGTTACAGATAACATAGTTTATTCATGCTTGTATAAATAAAATGTATGGTATCCAGCTGTAAAGCGGTTACTAGTCAAGTATGTACTTTCCGGTTAATAGTCGTGCGGTTAATAGTCGTATCTTTCGTTTCATTTATCGGCAGTGCCATCAATTTACAATTGTTGATTTATCTTTGCATTTTTTGCGGTTTGATACTAATAATGCAAAATTTTGTGACATAATTTTTGCTTGTCGTTGATAACAATGGAACGAATTTATCTTGTGTAGTGTTGTAAATTTTTTCGGAAGTGAGGTGTTCCAAATGAATTTCTTTGTAAAATATAAAGCTGCATAAGTACCAGTGTGTGATAATGCGTCATTTGCAGGTACGTTAACTAAAGGTATTGATGAAGACAGTAATCTCGTGATGCTGTAAAATTTATACGCGCACTGCACCATTTGCCAAATATGAATCTTAGTTTTGGCGGTGCTTGCTTTAAATTCCAATTAAAATGCTAGACCAGTAGTGCTCCCAGGATATTCGTTGTGCGTTTGCATTAAGTGTCGCTGTGGGTGTCCGGGTGACAACTCACTTCCTATAAGTACCTCCGGGTGACTTGATGCGAAACGATGTTGGGGTCCAGAAAGGGAGAGGCTCGTGTATGAAATTTATCTTGTTCTGGCACGACTTCGATTGGACAAAAAATTAGATGATTTTTTATGCCTGCAATGGAGACATATTGCGTTCTCGAGATCCTTCTGTGCAGATCGAGAGCGTCAAGCACGATACCATAACTCACCATATCTTGTTTTCAAACGCCCGCTGCGGACTACATGAAACGGCGAGTTGTTGCATACTGCCTTAAAACTATACAAAAACATTCGATGACTCGTAACCTTTTGTATACGCAAAAATTCACCGTTGCCCAAGCAGATCTTTAAACCAGGGTTACGCAAATGCGGAGGTAAAATCTCCGACTCTTAGCTCCCAAATTTTTTGACCCCGACCTTTACAAAATCTCCGACTCCGTAACATAACGTGAATGAAGTTTGTCTGTCAACAATGGCAAAGAAGCGAGATAAAAATTTTTTAGAAATAAGCATTTTTTTATTGTCGCCATATACACGAATTAAGGCTTTGGATAAATCTGAAAAATTTGAAGAATAGTTACTAATCATAAAAATTCATTCTGTTTACTATGAGTAGCTACTATAACGTGAATGAATTAAACAATAACAACCCAAACATATGAATTACATTCCAAGAATCCTTTGTAAGTGCTAAGCGAGAGTGAGCAACTAGCTATAGAACTCATCTATATTTGATGATTTTAAAGTTTCTGAACATAAAGCATAACATGATAAACTAAAATTCTTAAGATTTATTTTAGCTTGTAATAGTGTATTCATAACACTAAGAGTCGGATGAAAAATCCGACTTCTAGTGTTGTTAGGAATCCGACTCCACCCAAAAACCTCCGACTCCGCAACCCTGCTTTAAAGGAAATTTTTGTTGGGAAAAGTTGTGACATATTTCCGATGTTTGAAAAACCTGAAGTGGCCTCAAACTGCATGCTGTGGGCTGCGGAATAACCAGCCTAGAACAACGTGCACTCGTGGCGAGTAGATTTGTTACCTGTGAATCGTAGATGATGCTAGGAAAAATTCGATTTACTTCGCTTCATATAACCTTTCATAACTATTTTCGTTGTTGACACTAGGATCTCACCTGCCAAGACAAAATTTTGCAAAATATGTCCCCGCGAAAACGTCACCGCCCATAACATGCGTCATCATTGCAAAAGAAGCGTTTTTGTGGCTGTGGGTTTGAGTAACTTTGCTCATGCTTATGTTTATAATAACATTTGTTGTTTAAATGTTTTCTGCAACGCTCTGATAAATATTTGGTCAATTCACCAGCTCTAAGGCGATTCATTAGTTAAGTGGTTTTCAAACTGGGGGACGCGACCCTTGGTGGTGATGCGAGTGTTTTTGGAGGGTCGCAAGTACGGATGGTCAAGCGCTTGAGTTACACCAGCTAGAAACCAGTCTTAACATGTTCATTGCGATTGGACGACGAAAGTCGTTGATAGGGGTCGTCACTCGTTAGCTTATCGTTGGTTGCTATAGATTATCGTAGGTTGCTATATCGTTGGTGGTCGCAGCACAAAAAATGTTGAAAACCACTGAACTAACTCGATGGGTCCATTTCAATTCGTTTCAGACACTTTGAGTAACATTTTGAGTCGGACAAAATCAGACTAGATAGTGTTTGAGGACTGTTTTATGGCGGATTTTTATGGTATGTCAAGTGGCGAATTGATGAGGTATTTGATGCTTCCGATATTATGACTCAAGTTTGAGTAAGGACTGAGGATGCGTAATTTTACGTGAAATCGATTTCCTATTAACAATTTGCTGATCGATTCCTTGCTTACACCCATCGTGAAAAGTACATACTTGAATATGACTCAAGTTGAGTCAGAAGGCAACGATTATGAGTTGTGGCGGGTCGTTTGTAAGTAAATTTGACCGGAGTTTTTTCAAGTCTTTTTATCAATAACGTGACTCGAGCCAACTAATGCCAATTATTCGCCTCAGTGACTCCAGTCACGCATCTGCTGTAGCCACTGTAAAGGTCAAACAAGTTTCGATATTCGTTTCGAATTTTTTCAATGAAAGTTGATATAAAGGCAAGTCCGATTAAGTATGACCATGGTTTGAAGCAGAGTTAATGGATGTACGATTGAGAAATCCTCCGTTCTTCCAACTAGTGACGAAGAGTTGAATAGGGCCTTATCTTTACCATAGAAATATTAACGTCACGTAGGTGGAATGCGGTGTTCTCAAAGAAATAGATTTCTAATTTTTCAAATCGTAAATTGTGTGGTTTCGTAGGGTCTGTGGTGGTGAGAAATATCAACAATATTTTCCACTCACCCCATGAATTTGAAGGCGTTCTCTGGAGCATATGGCCATCTTTACGAAAGCAATCCTTACGCATTCTGCCAAAGTTCTGTTTGAGTCATAACGGCTTGCTTCCGTCAATGTGGTCTGTTGCGTTGCTCGATATCTGGCGTCAGATAATAGTTTTGAAGTTCCGATGAAAGCAATTATTTGGGAACGACGTAAGCTTGTACTTGCCGCAGCTTGTGTTCTGATATATTTATTTTAGTCTTGGGTTTGTATGCTTTCTCTGCTCTTGCTTTAAGGCCTCAGGCTTTCAACATTTCACCCGTAAGCATTGCTTGCAGATTTTAGTTCAGAGGATGCGTAGGTATTACATGAAATAGAATCCCTTGTGTCACCTTTGTATAGACGAGTTAGTCACCATAAAATCACCAGATTTTTTTTTCAAATTATCACACTTGCACATATATGCAAGAAAGTTTCGCCGAGTGTTATGCGCACGATTTTCAAATGTAATATGGTAGAACGGTCATAGATTCTTTGATATCTTCTCCAGTTTAAACATTGTAACCTAATCATTTTTCAGAATAGCAAATAGATTGATTGAGACGAATCCAGAACAACGAAGAGCAATTGAATCCATTTTTTATGGAAATACAAGGTGTCCTTATATTATATTCGGACCTCCTGGGACAGGGAAGACAGTTACTGTTGTTGAGGCTGTTTACCAGGCAAGTTAGACCAATTCTTCAGGTTTTATTCCGGTTTGTGCTGGTTTGCTTAAATAGATAAAACACTTTAATTTGCGTCAGCAATGTGTAAGTTGGTATTGTCTGAGAAATTTGCTTGTATATTCAAAATCCGTACGATTGGATGAAGTTTTCGCTCTTAACTCGATTAGAGTGGTCACCCTTTTTTCACGACCGATGGCGCATTGCGTTCGTTAACCGAGTTTAATAGAATGAATAACGCTTTGCGGCGTTCAAACAACTACATCGTGTCACCTGCGAATACCATTCGACCCAGACGTCGCAGGTCCTGATTGCCACTGACGTGGGCTCTACTGACTGATTTTTGGAAAGTTGTGACTTTAGCATGAGCTTTGTGGCGCAGTGTCCAGACGCTAACGCACTTGCAATACAAGCGCTTAGTCTCTCGGTCATGTGTGCATTTAACGGAAATGTTTGCTTTGTCCGTTCATTGCAGATTGTTCATGCGAAACCGGATGCACGGCTGCTGATTTGCGCTCCGTCCAACAGCGCATGCGATCTGTTGGTTGAAAGATTGCTGAAATTCTTTGATAAAGCGTGGATCTACCGAATGTATGCCATGTCTCGACCCTTGCGTGAAATCCCTGAATGTGTGAAGGTAGTTGCCTTATAGGTGTTTAACATGTGATGTTAGTGGAAAGACAGCGATTTATTTTCGTTTTGTTATTGTAAACGACGTAGATGTTATAACTGTGCTCCTAGCAAAAACCTTACCTTAATCACATCGAACGATGAACTATGTGTGTATCCGGCGGTGCTTGTAATTTTTGCAGCCGGTGAGCAACTTCTCCGCAATAGAGAAAGACTTCATTTATCCTTCTGTGGAAGACCTGAAGCAATACAGGGTAATCGCAACAACTCTTATTACTGCTGGAAGGTAGGCATTAGACTTACATTTCACACTCATTTGAATGCGTAATCACGGAGTGCCAATCAAAGAAATCTGTGCAAATGCCCGATTGGACTTGCATTTGTGTTATAGGCGCTTTACTTTGTTCATTAACTGAAACGTAAGTTTCATTGCTTCGTTCGCGTCTGCTCGAATTGGTGAGCCTGATTTCTCAAGCTAAACCAGCTGTGTCCAACCCGCGGGCCGCATGCGGCCCAGTCGAAGGTTTTGTGCGGCCCAGTTTAGGTTTTCGCTGTAGCAAAATATCCGACGTACTGACAACCTGTACTTTGAAAATCTTGAATTTGACATTTTTTATGCAGGTGGGTTTCAGTGCCACTGTATCACATCTGTTACCATTGCAGTTAGGGTTCGAACACTTTCAGTGCATTAGCTTAAGCTAAATTTAGTTTTCTAAGATCAAGGTAAGCCGTTCAGTGTGCGGCCCTCATTAATATGTCATTCTATTTTGGCTCAGTAAGCCATTTGGGTTGGATATAGCTGAGCTAAACAAAGGTGTTAATTGTTGCTGATGATCCATTCTGTCCCTGTGGGTGGGAAGAACAGGAAAGTAACTCTTCCTGTCGAATGCACATTGCAACATAGCTACGTCCCGTTACTCAAAGCTCCGGGTATACTTCTTGACGTGGCAGAGTCTTCACGCTCTTTCCACCAGTTTCGAATGTTAGCGGCAACCGCCAGCAGAACCACTAGATACCAGGTTGTTTCATCATTGCATACTGCACAGGGCCAAGTAGTAGCTATTGTTGCATCTGTATCTTTTCTTCTCTGTAGTGCAAAGAGCAGTGTCTGACTCGAATCAAACCACATTTTCTCAGCCATCGCTTCCTGTGTGGCGCAATATTATACGTTGGTATGTTTGTGCGGGATTTCCCCCGTATGGATCGGGTAGTTTTGCTTTCTACAGCTTTGTCAAACATACACTTAGTAATGCACCGTCATGCTCTCAGAAGCTGTTCGGTGCCTGTGTTGGGTCGTTATACGCGATGATTTTGTGATCCGCACGAACGTTAGCTTTTCATTGTCAACTCTTCGTGTAGAGTTCAACAAAACCACTCCGTACCATACCTAAAGTAAAAACTATCTTGTAATTTATTGTTTATTTCACTGTGAGATAAAAATTAAAGTGTTTTGCGGCACGCCCTTGACATTCTTCAATACATGTGGTACCATTATAAACAAGTTCCCTACCCCTATACTAAACAAAGGCGCTATTTTGGGCGGATGACTCACTCGGTCCCTATTAGCAGTAGCACATCGAGGTACACCTTACTATTTCCGATGTTCGCTGTCGAATACATCTGTTAGGCTTCCTCGCGTTTCGCAAACTTCTGGTAATCCATCTGACGGGATGCCATCTTCATGTTCTTTGTTAGAATTTAGAATGTTGGCAGCAACTGCCATCGGAACCACTGATCACACGATTAAGCTATTTTATCGTTTGTTAAGCACAGGCCCTGTGCTGCCTATTGTTGTATTTGATATCTTTCGTCTATGAGAAGTTTATTATCATCTCTGGGATGCTTGTTTACAGTGCACAAAGTTTGATTTTCTCATTCGTTGCTTGCGTCATTTAACGAGGTTACGTGGCTCTGTTTTATGTGGGATTTCCCCAGTGCCAATCAGGTAGTTTTTCTTGTCTGAGAGTGCGACCTTCGTCAAACATGCGCTAAATAATGTATCAATGTTGTCTGTACACAGAGCTTCAAAAACTATTGGGTGCTTGTGTAGGGCTTTTAAGACATTGGGAAAAACGTCTGTTTGATTGTTTCTGAGTCAAGCAAGTTCTGTGTTTTCATGTTTTATGATCCATATCAATAAAGCTCTTCTTCATGTTGAACTCAAACATGTCACTCAGCTCCAGTGTTAAAACACTTCGGCAAGAGTAAGTTTTCTTCTTCAATATTTTGTCTAGAACTCAAAAATGTGGCTCAACTCCATATAGTGTCAAAACACTCAAGACATGTGTGCAGCCACCAACCAACCCACTTAAAATTTTTGCGGCGATTGAAGTTATCAGACAAAACCCTGCTTTGTCAAAGTTCTTGTTACAGTGATCCATCACGTTGGAAGACATCAACCTAAGGAATGTTTGTAAAGCCACATCAGTGACCCACACCAAGCGAATCTATCGCAATTTATTGCGTAAGGAAACTAGTTTCGTGTGTTACACATCTTCAGTCCT
>Ga0210059_1000570_pt1 | contig 48222 bp, 37 predicted proteins | sample Ectturendosymbi2_FD_188042 | JGI IMG/M metagenome (GOLD analysis project Ga0210059, IMG submission 188042) | Ecteinascidia turbinata endosymbiont from Florida, USA - Sample 2 (SPAdes) (version 2) | ecosystem: Host-associated > Tunicates > Ascidians > Unclassified | place: Key West, Florida...
TTTTCCTTTTTTACAGCGCTTTTCTCCTGAATAACCAATAAGAACCTGCAGCAAGATCACTGCAGTTCTATTGCTATGCACAGAAGATGATAACAGTTGTTATCGAAACGTTTGCAAGATGTCAGTTTTATCGTTTGCTTTGGCCGTAGTATTTATTATAAAGCTCTACGTTTTCTATAGGCTTTAGAGGAATCAGCTGACTGGGCTCTGCTTTCATCTTTCTGCGATGATTCAAACTTGCGATGATTCAAATGTGTATTCAAGTAACTTCACTCCACAAGTGAAAGAAGCAAGGAATCAATCACAAATTTTTAATAGGAAATCGATTTCACGTAACACTGCGCATCGTCAGTCCTATTATCTTATTCAAATAGAATCTATTTAGAATCTATCAAATATAATCTATTTGAATAAGATGATAGGACTGAAGATGCGTAGTGTTACGTGAAATCGAGTTCATATTAAAAATTTGTGATTGATTCCTTGCTTCTTTCACTTATAGAGTGAAGTTCCTTGAGGTTAGGAACATATTACAAATATAAACAAGGCCTGTACTTTAGGCTACTTGGTAGCATTTCTATGTCATAATTAGCAATAGATGGGTGCTATGCTTATGACTGAAGTCAAGCGGCGGAGGCTGCTAATACATTTTGTTTAATAAAATCAAAATCAGTCTTTCATAAAATGTTTTTAACTTTCCACTTTTCGTGCAAAATTACAAGTTGCAGTTTCCCATGTCCCGCCTTTGACATTTGCTTTGAATTGAATGACAGATCTAAAAATTATGGACACGACAAGTTTCGCGAAACACTGGAAAACTCTCATTTTGTGACTGATTGTCAGATATAACAGTCTACATGTCCAATTTGCTTACGTAAACATTTGCAAACAATAAGCTAGGCTTTCCAGATAAATTTTTGCGAGTGGTTTACTTTTCCATGTCCAGTTTCATGTTTCTTTGGAAATTATGAAAGGTTTTTGAAATTTCGTCGTTTGCTTTTGTGAATTAATAATTATCTTAAGAAAAGCTCTTCGTAGCCTAGAAGTGTTTTCTGTAGTTGCTCACAGTTTGATACTTACCTGAATTTTATCCTTGTTGTTATAGATTTCTTTACCATAGTTAAACTCAGTCACTTTTCCAAGACCAAAGTAATCACTTGCTGAGATTGGCTCATCTGAAAAATAAGACTCGAATATGAAGAAGCGATGACGTCATGGGTACAAGAAACAGGCAAGCGTTCATACTGGAAACATAAACATAGATATGTAGACTTTTGTTCCATTAAAGAGCTGGGTTGAACTACAGAGTCATCTTTATGAACAGGTTTGAAGACAATCCTAAACTACGTGAAGCGAAACAGATCATCGTGCACAAGAACGGTTGTCTCTTCGGCAGGAACTACATTTTTAAACTTCAGCCTACCGCTATTTGCCATCAACTAATGGTAAAATTCAAACAATTTACACTTCTACTCATAATGAATCGTACATGATAAAGTAGAATTCCTCAGCAAAGTGTTTTTAGCAAAAGCGAAACTGGTTTAGTTCCAATGTTATTTAGTCACAATTAAAATTTTGCGCAGCAACCTGAAGCTATAGTTTTACCAGAGCTCTGCTTCACAATGTGACAACTTACGGTAAACGTTTTGTTGATTTACGCTTTTAGCACATTGTTTTACTGTTACAATATACATTTTTACTTCACCCACCCGTACGTTGAAGCACCTTTATTGAAAATCTAGATTTTATCAAAATGTATCATTCTTTGTGTTACCGTAAAGTGAGACTTACTTTGCACAGACTTTGCAAACCGACTTACTTATAGATTATTAAACAAAAGGTTGCTGACATTGAAAGTAGGTCTACAAAATTTATCCCTGTTTGGATAGAAAAATGATAAAAACGTGTTTGGTAACTTGGATATCGCGATTTTTTGCGGATGCATTCAAAAGGTGGTGATAACTGTGTAACTTCTTGACTTGTTAGAGTGATTAAAAGACTTCTGATGCTTGGTTTTCGAATCAGTTGACCTTACGTTGGCGCGCAGTGTTTTGCAAACAAGCGAACGTCTATTCCAATGCAAGGTTACGACTCCATCTTATCAAACATTTGAGTCAGTTTAGACAAAGATTTTCAAAAGAAAGTCATAAAAGCTTTTTGTAACTGTATCAATGCTGAAAGCCAAGAGAGAAGAGAATGTCACATTAAAAACTGCCGCACAACAGTCAGTGATCTATGCTGAGGAATGAACTATTTTAGTTGAGCCGAAAAAATTCATTTAAATAACATTAAAAATGCACTTTTTTTATTGATCGCAATCAATGCGACAGATTCATTTTAACGACACTTGGCGCCAGGCCGAAGCCTGAATAATGCTTTTTGTCGAGGCACTTGACGAGAAAGCTCCTGTCCCATGAGCGCTACTGCGATTCACTCAGTGGCCGTGGATCGAGCACCTAACTTTCCGCTTGGGATGCGGACGTTCTACCACTTTGGGCTAATCGCCATCGCCGCCCGAAGCATTTTGTCGAAACAATTTTGTTTGTATAGCAATGTCAAACAGGGTGGTATTCCAACGAAAAATTTCTGAAATACTTACTGATACCAACAGCCAGATATCATTGTATGAACAGATTGGATAATCCTCTTTTGTTGTTTACGCGCTAACACATTTGATTTGATACTAGGTCCAAATAATTTACTAAATGATGCGTTTCTTAGATGAAAGATCTGTGACCTGGTATGTCTCTTTCTTTAGAACAGTAGTTTTCCACCAGGGGTCGCGACCCCCAGAAGCGTCATGAATTATGTTAGAGAAGTCGCGAATAGATAGTTTTGTGTACACAGCTGTATTGCATTTTCTTTATTCGAGTTTGAGTTGGGGCTTGTTGGGTTGTAGTGGACTGCTATAATGGATCGCGGTACAATAAAGGTTGAGAAAACCTGCTTTAGAGGATAGTAGCGGAATATCGGCCTTGGCCCGTACTTTAAATGTGCTTCTCAGAAAGTGAAGCTGAAGTTGAACCCATTTTGCGGTATAAGAAAGCTTACTTATAAAAATTATTTAGTAGAATGTCGAGTCCTCGATGCTGATCTGACTCACCGCCAGTGGTCGTCTTAACAACCTGAGGGCCCCTGTGCCAAATACTTTGGAGGCCCCTGCGCTCCCGTAAATGAAAGATCGAAATAAAGGTCATCGTTTAAAAACATGAGATTTGCCTTTGAACTAACACAGATCTCTGATACTGAATTTTACAAAAGTACAACTCATTTATCTTCTTTCGTACTACATATCATCCTTCCCAATTATGCAACATAATCCACTACACACAAACGCAATTGCACACAACGTACCGCAAAATGCAAGACGTCACTTCTCCTTACGTAAGTGGACAGAAATTACCTCAGCATCTTTAGCTTCATTTGTTCGCTTTGCCCAAAACCAAGGAACCAACTCATGTATCTACAAATCACTGTTGTCTACAGCTTCCTAAATATTGCTCAAAAAACTGCTAACGGAAAAAGCATTTTGTACAAAGGTACTGCATCACAGTTCAGAAAATGAACATACGACAGCACATGTACAGCGTCTACAAAGAAATCGAAGCACATTATTCAATAAAATATCAATACTGAGTATACAGACCACCCTATTGCAGAAAAAAGGACCCGTTGTGGGATTTAAACAAAGTAGAACCAAACAATGTTGCACTTTTGCTTCAAGATCGCTAAAAACAGTGTTGGATGAAACGTGTACCTTTAAAGATTATAAATAACTACGAAAATGGCTGCTAAGCATTTTATATCACATAATATGGTATTTTTCTTACGGATATGAAAACTGAGGAGCCTGAATAGTAGATTTATAAGCAAGAATGGCAGGCTAGCAGCCAAATCTTGCAGCTATTGCCAAAATGATTCAAAAAACTGAAAGCTCAATATACTTAAATTTAAACCTCTTAAATTGTGATCGGGGGTGCCATATCTTGAAGAATATTGGGCTTCCCTATCCATGACCAAGAAAAAAAGGGCTTGTTTGTCGTTCGACTAAAGGCCCTTAACATCTTGATTGGGGGCCTCTTGCACTTGGACTGGGACCCCTTATCCCTTGGTCATAAGCTCTTTATGATTTATCATTTTAGTGTGGCTTCTTATCTTCAAGTTAAACTCAAATGTGTTAAAACACATCAATAATCGCGAAGTCATCTAGCTAACTAAGTGTTCTACTGCATAAGATGTTATCATTATAATAAAAATACAAGCGTAAGCAAAAGCTCACAAATCTTTGAAAGAGCGGAAACTAAACAGGGGCCTCATTTTGGGGCCTCATTTTGGGGCCTCATTTTGCACACCCTGCACAACCACTACTGCTCACCGTTCTGATCAATGACTTCCTGATAAATGAAAGGCCTTGAACCAGCAGAGAATCCTTTAGAAGTTGATAGATCATGGAGAGAATCAAAGATGACCTCTAGATCGCCTGGCCACATGTGTTTGCTAGCGTCGACACGGAAACCAGCAACACCGAGGTCGATCAAGTCGTTCATGTAATCGATGATCTTGCCTTGAAAGCGTCAGAAAAAAGTTTGGAGCTTGTTGAGATTGCGCTTGAACACGACTCTGGAACTTCAGCGGTTGCATAAATTCGACCAACCTCTTACGTAATCTGTGCCCAAGGCAAGGTCGAGGAGACCAACCAGTCGACAGTTGCGCACCTTAAAATATAAAACAGCTTTGAAAACAGCAACCAGTATTTTTCAGCAGCCTTATTGAATTTGAACTTGGTATGATGAGAAATTTGGTATTTAAAGATATAGCTACAGTATTTAAGACCATATTTGCTTACAAATAAGAAAATATAATAAAATTGAAAACAACAGTTTTATGCCACAGAGAAAGCTAGAAGCACACAGTTAAAAATTATATGCATGAAAGGAAATCCAAAATAAAACCTCCATATTTTTGCTCTTTATTAAATGGAGATTGTTCTGCTGCAGTTTTTGCATTTTCTTTAAGCCGAATAAACGTGGATCTTTGTTTTGATTTAATTTTGTTTGAATGTCATCCACTTATGAGACTTGCGTCCAATCAGCAGAAATTGTTCACTTTTTTGGGCATTTAATCTTTATGCATGATTGATGAAAGCAGATGTGCGAAGACGCATGTTTACCGATACGTTCTGCTGCAAATTCTTTGTTGTTTGGACAAAGTTGTTTTCATCTGTCTTGTCGGTTTTCGCTCCGTCAAGGTAAAACTAAATTGTTTCTCGATGTAAAAAATAAACATCAACTAACATTGAAAAGAAATATTTCATTTTTTTAATTGCTTCGCTTGATTTTTCATATATGTTTTCCTGATTGTGTTTTTTACTGAGCAGATAACGCAAAAAATTACTTCATTAGGGTCATTGTAGTTTTCAATGTTGCCTGATGCAGAATTACAGTTTCCGTCATTGAAGTCGTAGTTGGAGTAGGGCACGGATGGAAAGCTTTCAGAATCCGTGTCACAAGTCGAACCTCCCGTTCCAGTTCCTACAGGAAAGATCAGCAACATATTTTGTCTCTTTCCTTTGTTGGTAACCACGTCATATTTTTATAGATTCGGTACTTTACGAATAGCAAAAAGAACTGTTAGATATTTCGAAAAACGCGTTTTACAGTATGTAAACAATTTTGAACTCATATTGTCGGCGAGCCTTTCATACGAAACAACACGTGAGTGGTCTCCAATAACGCTGTGGTCCGCCAACAACGCAGTGGAAGTCCTCAGTGAAGCGTTAAATTGTCCAAAAGGAACTGCAGTGCCGACGTATTGAACATAGCTACGCAGCGAAGAAGAATATTAACTTAGACAGTTGAACTGCCCAGAAAAATAAGGACATTAGCTCTGAATAAACAATAAATAACATCTTTCTTCACAGAAAATCTTTAGACTATGCTACTATTTATGAGCCATTAAAACGACCGCAACAATTCAACGCTTTGCTTTCGGCTTGATAGCTGACGATGCGAATTGTGCACAACAAACGTATACCGACTTTTATCCGTTGAAGTAGGTACGCACCATCTCCAGCGTCGGCTCCACACATGTGGTTGATTACAGCGTCAACGTAGATTTTCACCCCCACATTATTACACCTTTCCACCATGTTTCTGTGATCGTAAATAACGTCAAAGTTAGATTTTCAACCGATTATCTCGCATCTTTTTGTTGTGTGTTGATTGCAGTAATCGTTCTGTTTAATTTTTTGGTGTTTTAATCTTTCGGCCACTTCAATTGCAAAATTAGGAACCTTTTCAGTCTGTATTGATTGTATTAAGTCGAAAAGAGGATGGCTACAGAGTTGCATCACCAACAAACCACGTCTTTCGGAGGGTTATCTTCGTGCACGTTCAACAACGCCTGTCCTCATGTTCCACAATGTTGTTGTTTTCTAGTTACTTTTATTTTTTACTTACTTAAGGGTTTGTCTCGGACACAAGGTTATTAGTTAAAATAACACAAGGGTATAAAAATGTTCATACACAACGTTTCACGGGGTATAGGGGTGGGTTGACACACATAGTTACTACTAAATAACGAACAAAATTAAAAGCTCAAGAAGGTTTTCTATAGGTTTTAGAGCAGGGGTCACCAACCATTTTGGAACTGAGAGCTACTTATTGGTACAAAGTCATGCGAAGGGCTACCAGTTTGATGCACACACTTCTGAAATAAAAATTTACCCAATTTGTCTTCAATTGTGTTCTCATTTATAATTAAAAATATTCATCAACCTGAAGACACTGATCATGTTTATGTTATTTTCAGAACAAGCCCGAGGGCGACCCACATGTTCCATGCGGGCAACCTGGTGCCCGCGGGCACCACGTTGGTGACCCCTCCTTCAGAGGAATCAGCCGATTGGGCTCTGATTTCATCTATTGCGATGATTCAAACTTGCGCATATCTGTATTCAAGTAACTTCACTCCACAGGTGAAATAAGCAAGGAATCAATCACAAATTTTAATAGGAAATGGATTTTACGTAAAACTACGCATCATCAGTCCTAACATCTTAAGGACTGATGATGCGTAGTTTTACGTAAAATTTACATCTTAAGGACTGATGATGCGTATGCTGATGTTGACCAAAGGTTTCAAATTTTTACTTTACAATGTTTTTTTAAAAGCTTCTTATAGCTTTGAAATGAACCACTGAATAAATAGCCACTAGCGATGAAACATTTGGTATGAGTTTTTAGTGGTTTTCAGACATATACATTGACAGGTGCGGGTGTGGGCGAAAACAGTGGGGTTGGGACGCGCGCGGTTTGATGGGTGCGCGGGGCGGGTGCGGGTGAAAGCTGAGTTTGCAGCTTAGATGTATGTGGGTGCGAGGCGGGAGCTGTCAAAAAAATTCAACCTGCGCAGCACTCTACTATTTGATGTTGGTGTAAGCAATGCGAAGGCTTTTACTGCTAGACTGCGTAATTACACCACAAACTTCCCACGCGGAGAAAGGTGTCGAGTTTTTCCGACAACAGAGTAATTTTTTTAAACTTAAGTTTACACTACCAATTCTGTCTGGGCTGTGAGCCTTTAATCCAGTACAGTGGCATAGCCAGCCCAAAAGTTTGGGAAGGTCAAATGTATTTACTTTTAGCGAGCAACAGTGCGTTGGTTTGAACACTGCCTCTCAAAGAACAAAATGACAAGAAACGCTAGAAATTTTCTGGAGGCTATGGCTCCCTTGACATCGCCTGCCTACGCCTATGATCCAAGGGTCTCAAACACGCATCCCGCAGGCCCAGTGTGGCCCGCAAGGGCATTTTGTGCGGCCCACGATGCTTTTAGGAAGTTTCAAATGATAACTATTTAAGTTATTCAATTTATTTACCGGTGTTTGAAAGTGCTTGTTTAGCTAGCGAGTCAGCCAGTTGTATTTAAACGAACGTAGAGAAGGCCACAAATAATTTCCCTTGAACTCACGATACCTTTCGCAGGAAAAAAGATGCGAGGGCTGTTTCTAGTAAGGTTCATGTACCACCATTGTTGGGTCAACGTCATAATGCGACCTTCGAATTACTTTACAAATTCTCGTTTTCCCCTCGGAGCAATTTGAGTTTGAGACCTTGTTTTAAACATTGGCACCATTAAGAATACGCCTGTTGAAGAAGCTTCTATTTAAATAAGAACCATTTAAATGTGACAGGAAACAATTTCTTGGCAGGGCGTAACTATAGAATCAATGCATGAGGAGGGCTAAGCTTTATGCAGTTAGTGAAAAAAGTACCAATTTTTTATGTCAAGTTAGTTTTGAGCAAAAGATCTTTTGTGCTAAACAAAACATGATGAAACAAGCATAGCTCACTTGTTTTAGATTTACGTGTCTAATTCTGGACAAGATTTTTCACTTACAAATGTTCCTAATTTTTTGCGAAAAGAGTCTATGCTTCACATAATTGGAGTGTCTTTTATTTTACCAGGTTACACACCTGAAGCTTTAATGCTGGTATATTAGATGTTTCGTCACTTTTTGCTCACTTTTGTGTGACCACATGCATTCGCGTGATATAATACTTGTAAAAAATATGGAAAGCGCCAAATGCTGCCTAAAAATGGTCCAAATACCGAGAGGGAAGAGAGGGTATACAGACTAAGGCTTGAATATTTTCTTGAAATTTGTCTGAAATATTGTGTTTTTTCCTATTTTTTTTCCTTTAAGCAATTACCCCTCTGACGCATTAAATGCTATCTCTGAATAATTTATTTTCTTCGAAGTGATGTTTGTCACTTTGCGTATGCTTGATGTTGTTTTTAAGCTTTTTACCTTGGAGTTGAGAAAACGCATTTTCACATGATCACTCATTCTGACCTCATTGCTGGGTGGGAGGACAACATTTAAAACATTCAAAAAACCTGTTTACAAATAACCGAGGTTTGAAATGACTCTCATCACGTTCTAATGCAACTATTATATCAAAGACCCACGAATTGGAAATTTTACAAAACTTTTGAGACAAGTATTCTAACAACAAGTGATCGATGCTGATGTGACTCAAACAAGTTTATCGGTGTTATTAGTAGGTGTTCTACTCTTATTAAATTGTGGCCAACAAAGCGTTGACTTACTCAAAAGCACTTCTATCTCCAGATCGCGTGGTAAGAATGTAGGACATTGGCTGATATCTCTCCCACCATGGTCGACCATTCACTATGCGATTTTCATTTGGAGGAGAAACCTGTAAATATGAGTTTGAACAGCACTGTACGTAGCAGTAGCCAGTCGCTGCATTGAAGTAGCGCAAAAATTCTCCTATGCATTTGAGTCGACCTATAGCAAATATCACTAACAAAATATTGCTTGACACGGAATGTCAGTGTTTCAGTAACTACGAGGGAGAGTGGTTGCAGCTTTGTGCTTCAATCGCTTCAATTTTTCACTCTGGTAGAAACTTCATGCACAGACAGAGTTTTGCTGAAGGTTTGCGACCTGGCAATTTAAATCCGACAATCCGCTTATGATTTCTCGAACTTCCAGGTTGTTAAAGTCAGTAACTTTTCGAATACTGCGGGTACTAAGAAAAGCTGATGATCGGATTTAAGTCTGAATTATTGGTAACACCATGAATTTCGAATCTGGCTTTAACAGATTGGTAACCAAATCTGTCATCATATTTTAGTTGTTCTGATAGTTTCACATATTTTCTATTTTCCTATAACCTACACGAGGTCGTTTTTAGGAATGGTGGAAATGCTGAAAAGCGTTTGTGTCATGCCATAACTCGGATGAATACTTTTGGTACAATATACTCAATAGCGGCGATTTATGTTTTTAACTTGTAGCAACTCAAGGTTTTGTTTTCACCTTGCAGCACCCAAAGGCCTTCTGTATGAAAGAAACCGGTCTCTTCGTCAAATGCAAAGACGGCCATAGTTTTAGACGAGCTCAAATCAGCGGCGAGTTCATTTTCATTTTGGCGCAATTTCCCCCAAAAAAACTGTTACGGAGTACTCTGAAGTGACGCACTGTTTCCAAAGGCCCGTCAAAAATTTTGGAAACAGCGCGTCACTTCAGAGAACTAAAAATTAAATGAATTTTCGCTTTTGCATTTTTCTTCTCTGTGCTTTGGCTCTCATTTTCCCGACTGCCCCCTCCCTCGAACAGTGCGTCTAGATCCGGCACTGCGCTAAACATCTGTTTGGCGGTTCCTAAAATTGCGGATCGGTAAAGGAAGCGACAGTTTTAGGAAAACTAATAACTATATCCGACTTGGCGAATCATATCAGTTCCCACCGAATTGTCAGTCCTCACAAATTGTATCCATACACCTACATTCGTCTGAGATCAGGTTATTACCGATTGCTATGATACATTACGTTATAATTAGTGAATGGTTGCATGTTTCCAGGTAAATACACCGATAATGTTTCAATGCAATTATTTCTGTTAATAGGTTGCTTACAGATCAGTGACCCGTTATATTGTAGTAGGAAAAACAGTCAAAATAAAAGCGAAGTGGCGATAAACCTTAACGTCGGAATAACTGCCCCGCCTGATTAGTGTCAGCTCCTATGAATGACGTCCTTGTCCAGCAGGTGCGCCTTTTTCATGGATTCTTGTTTTCTAGAACGCAGAGCACTGCGCGAAGTAAACGTTGTAGCATGTCTGACGTTCATATCGAAACTGCCTCAAATTAACACTGAATCCGGATCACCACTGAGAAAAACTAAACGACTGTGCGTTTTGTGGAACCGGTTATATTTTGGTGAGAAACGCTGGGCTAAATAATGCCAACGTCGATTTTCCTGAAAATTGCACGTAGTCAGTTTAATAAAAAACGCATTGAAACGATGCCATCACACATAACTTTTTGCCTCAAGACCCCGGTAAAAATAAACTGAAAAGCAAAAAAAATCACCTGCACTCCAGCAAACATTTTAGGTCCGAGAAATGTTTCGCATTCATCAGCAATTGTGTCCCAATGCCATTCAAACAGATGGACGATGCCAGATCTCCCTGACTCAAAGTTGGTGTCCCACTGTGCTACAGCACTACCCAGCAGAGTCAACAAAATGATAGACAACATTGTCGCAAAACAGTATTGTCGAGCTGGAGCAAAATAATTTGTCGTCAAATTTGCAACGTAAAGTGAAACAGAGTTTTACAACTTTTGAAAGTCGATTGTTTGATTGTCAATCAAAAGATTTAGAGCACTAAAATTGTAAGAGTCAAAAAGTTGTGTGCTGTTCGAATGCTACCTGACACTTTGCTAGCTCCATTTAGTAAATTGATACAAATATTTATCTTTCAACTTTATAAGTTATGAAGCAAGGTATGAATGCGCTAAAATTTGTGGTATAGTCGCCATACCTCAGAAGAAGCTTCATAGTTAATGATGCATGCATTATGAAATATGATTGATGGCTGGACATGCGCATTAAAACCAAACAGATCCGCCATGTGTACTGGTCAGCAAGCGCTTGAAATTCTGTTTCCTGTCACTAATGCCAAGCAGCAGAGTTTAATTGTGCTGAACATAAATTTCGTGAAAATGTTTGAGACACCCGTTGTAAACTATCATCAAAAACATGTGTAACATGGGCGTTTCACTGCGCTGACGCAGAGCGTTCACAGTTTTTAGTAATGAGAAAGCGAAATGACAAAAAATCGTTTAAATCAATTGGCGTCTAAACTGTTCACTTGTTTGAGCTTTTGGCATTCAATCTATCCTTACGACTTCACCAACAAGAATTCTAAATCCGTCGCTGTTTGCTGAAGTCTCAAATGCAAGAGTGCTCAAGTATGTATAATTTCTTTTATGGACAACGGACAAGCAAACACCCTTTAAACACAGGGTTCTTTGCAAAATAATAGCTGGTCAATTTTCCACATCGCTCATAGAATAATTTTGAATTTTATTCCGAAACAATTGCACGTTTTCTTCATATGATTGTACGCGGAGCCCACGTTGGACATTTGGGAAGTCATGCTAAGACACCTCTCAATTAACGCCAGAGTAAAGCTTTTTGTCGCCTAGGCAAGTTTCACCGCACCATTGCAATTTCAACAAAATTCAAGTTAAAGCATCCCAACCTTATGCAAATTGTGCTGTGCCGAACTGAACAGGCAAAATTTCATTTATTTACGAAGTACGCATTAGGTTTTAGTAAAGCCGTCTGACGTTTTCAGCGCCCATGCACATTGAAGCGCTCTGTGGTTTAAAAACGTATGTCTTCGGTTCAGCTTCACGCATCTTCACACCAGTTCATTTCTTCCGTTCAACTTCTCTGACACTTCAATTACAAATTTCCAGTGAGGTGTGTCGTTTCGAGGATGTCTCTTTTTACGCACAAATGTATTGACTCAAATGATTTTGCAAAAATTTTACAGACTTGTCAGCACCTTTCTGATTCGAACTGTGGTCTGGATATCTTGTAAACGTGATATAATGCTTGTATGCTATTGGATCGACGCATCGTGGGAAATGTAGCACGTGTCTCTTACGTAACGGATATCGGCAATAGCAAAGGGTGCATTTGCAAAGCTCGCTGCATTGGTAGTACTTGCTCGCTTGCTTGTGAAAGTGGTTCCCAATCTTTCAAACAGGGGTCTACAAACCGGACCCGCAGGCCAAATCCTGCCCGCAAACCATTTTACACGGCCAGCAAAGGCTCTTTATCAATACTGAAAAAATATTTTAATCACGAGAACAACTTCTTGATTTGGTAGAACGTAACATATCCCGAAATAATGACATTATGCAAGACGGCCACGTGAATATCAATTGGCTAAGTATTACTGCGCTGAAGGCTGGCCTAACTTTAGCTGATATATTGCAGTACTCTGAGGTCTTTGTTAATATTAGATTAGGGTTATCATATCTGAAAAGGCAAATTCCTGACTGTCTCAATGGCTATTTTTTGCGGCAACAAACAAGCGCCGTAAAGCAAGGGCTAGGCCGAATTCAAACTCAAACAAGTGCCATACGGCAGGAACCAGGTCTAATTCTGTCAAAATTATTGTAAGCGCTGGAAGCAGACAAAGAAGTAAAAGTTGAAGTTCTCATCCTTACATCACATACACATTGTTTCAAGTTAAAGGTAATTTCCTAAATGTCAATTCCGGTCATTGGAGTATTTTTTAAATTATTTCCGGACACAAATTTTAATACCGAAATTCCGGACATGACTGGGAAATTCCGGGCGTGTGGCAACCCTATATTAGATACATCCTATCTGAAGCCAGATTTTTCTGCTGTGCTAAAATCCAAGAAGCTATTTTGCCATTCACACTGATAAATATACTTTTATTGTTAAACAACATCCGTGCTTTGACCTAGTTTTAAGTTTAGATTGGGAGTTTATTTCTGTCCCCAGCGCCGGATTTAGATGGTGGGGGCCTGGGACCCAGGCGTGGTGGGAGGCCCCATACAACTTTTAGGTAGGGGATGATCGATGAAGTCACTAGTATTTCCAAGTGTCAATAGCATTAATGACCTAATCTTGTGACGTCACATTTGTTAACTCAACTGTAACAAAACTTTGTGATGCAAATGGTATTTGAATATAAAAATCAAATAGTTGCGCTGAAATGTCTTCGCTGGACTTCACTGCCGCTGTAAAATAGTCACTTGAATGTTTCTTGACTTGGCTGCAACTTCTTTCTCTCTCATTTTGCCTCTTTTTCTTTTTACGTCTTTTAGAACCACTTGGATAAGATCTGCACTTGTTAAATGATGATCCCCCTTCTGTCCATGTTTATTTATTAATAAGCTCAATAAGACTGCCACATTTTCATCGTAAAACGGGAGGACAACTTACGACTGTCACTTACTTGACTGTATTATCCACACTTAACAAGTCAAGTAACAATTAGACCTACTAATAAATTTTAATCATTGAAGTAAGACGTCCAGTATGGACGGTGTTTCAGTCAAAACACACAAAAACAAAATCCTTATTTACTTGTCCTATTTATCTCATGAATATTTTGCAGTTTCTTTAAATTTCTTTAAAATATAAAATCGCCTTAACAATATTATGAAACTAATTGCATGAAAGATGTTTTAAATTGCCCACTAGCTTTAATAGTGTAAATTCGAAACTGCTTCAATTGGAACGATTTCTCTTCCTTTCAGGTTTGTGGCTGCATCAATGAAAAAATCGTTCCACATTAGTGTAAAGGGCCATAACGCTGAAGTAAAACTGTGCAATCTTTATCAGTTCGCCGAAGCATGCAATGCTATTGCAAGTTGAAAAATATTTCACCATCTTTCATGTTCCAATATTTTACAACAAATTGCATTTGGTTGATGCTATTTTTGCACACACTCAAACAAGTTTTGTTATTGGTCAAACAGTTTGGCTTTATCAACAGAAACGTTTCTCTCAAGCAGATACTACTCACATGGTTCAACATTTTCCCATGCAGTTGTTTGCAAACGGAGGAATCTAGTGAAAGTGGTCCTCCCATAAACGAAGCTACGCCACTAGCTTGTAGCTTCTTGCAGTGGAGTAGGAACAGCTTACTGTATGTAATTACGATGTATCATAACCATTGGCGTAACTGACGAGGGACAGAGGGGCGAACTGCCCCCTGGCAAGATAAATGTAAAAGCCGGTCTCGCACTTAACTTGTATTTCGGTTTTAGCATTCTTTTGGTTTTCTGTAGGTTGTTGTATTTGTGAGTTTTTCGGATTATTTTCCGGTGATGTAGGGTTTTAGTTAAGCCATCCACATCCGGACTCGCCATCAGTTCTCAAGTTTTTTTTCTGAGTGTTGGCTAATGGACCTCGTACAATGGCCAGTGGGCCCCTTTCATCCTGGCTCAAACCTTTTGTTACGCTGCTGATTAGAGCTATGTAAAATAAGAAATGTAAAAAAGAGGATATTTTGACATTTTTCAGTGTTCTGGATATTATTCCATTTCTCATGAAAAAAGTGGACATGTACTCCAAAAAGAGGACGTATGTTAGCCCTACGTAACAATGCTACTCATACGTGACCTGTGCAATGTCAGGCGCAAAATCTACCAGTAACGAGTAAGCTAATGCGTTCTACGTGACTTGGCCTTGCATTCACTAGATTCAGATACCTGACGACTTTCAGGCAAACGATAAGCGTAGTAATTGTTTCATCACAATATCCAATGATATACAAGCGAAATACTACGGTCTGGACGATCTATAATTTAATAGCGTCTACAGATAAACTTTCCTCGCTAATAGAAATGACGAAGTGGCACGCACATGTCGTACATATGGCTAACCACATAAACGTGGTGGGGGGTCCTGTTTGGTGGGAAGCCAGGGTCCCTTGGGCCCCCCTCCTAAATCAGGTGCTGTCTGTCCCTCTAACTGTTGTGAAATACCTAGGGTTGTGGTGGGGCGGAAACGCGTGTTAGCTCTTTCCCAAACTTTTTTCGCAGTAACCTGAATTACGATGTGCGTTTTCATCAGATTTCCTGTATGTAACTTCCGACATTGTATGAATGAGTAAATGACAGACTACTTTATCTCTTTCCTGGAACCCTTGCATAATTGTGTAATTACTGAAAATCTTTAGTTTTCTGACTGGTTCCCACTCTTCTTTATTCACGTTCGCACAGTTTTTTCACTTGACAAGGGGTAGTTTTTTGGACGTGTTCCCCATTTCTTCTTTTAGCACTCAGTCCCTCGTAACAGCTTCGTAATAGCTTATGTGGTCCTCGGACAAAAATATTTGGAGACCTTGTTATAAAGCGTTTAGCTTTCACGTATATTTTACTATTATCGCTTTCCTGGCCCTAAAACAAGTGAGATGATTGCATTAGGCATTATTTCTTTTTTTGTTACTCGATGAAATACCTCAGATTTTTTTTCTGCTAGTGTTCTTACAACACCTGTGAATTGAATAGCAGCTATTTGTTGTTAAGCTACTGAAAGTAATCTTCGCGAAAGTTGCAGACTGAAACATTGCATCAAATATTTACCATTCGTGTAAATTATACATGTCATAACACTAGAATTTTTACCCTAACTAATGCGAGATTTGCTTATTTCATCGCAAAAATTTTGAATTTAAACTGACATGAAAAACATCCATGTTGCTTGAATTTAAACACTTTGACATTACGGTTACCACCAACTCGTTTAAACATTATACGTAGCCGCGTATGCATTACTGTCAATGCCCAATACCTTGCTTTGTGGACTAAATATTTCGCTGAGTCAAACATATAGGAGGTCGTACTCATCACATTATTTTCAAAAGATTTTCTAAACATTGGGTAACAAAATTTCTCATTCAATCGAATTTCGTGGTAAGTATGCGTAATGTTACGTGGACTCATATTCCTATTTAAAAAGTAGCAGGATGATTCAAACCCGTCGCCTTTGTGGAGAACCACTACTTATAGGTATGTGCAAGACTGAATCATCGCAGAGGAGAGAACAGAGCCTTGTCGGCTGATTCCATTAAAGCTTGCTATTTCTTGTGGGTTTGGTGACTTTTAATCACGCGTCGTTTCATCACGCGACAATTAATCACTGACATTTAATCACTACACAGTTAATCACGCAGACAATTGATCATTTGCCTGATTTGATGCCATTTTAATCACGTGACAGTCAATCACTGACATTTTAATCACTGAATAGTGATTAAATTGAAGCAAACACAAATTTTACGTGTTTTATTATTCTGCTTCATTTTTCTCAACGTGTTCTAGGCAGGATGAAAGCACCACGGCACTCCATTTGTATTCGATTCAGCCCAGCAGCATCCTTTTGCCTCACATTGAGATTGATCAACGCCGAAATATCCGCAGTCTCGCTTTGACGAGTCCTGCAAAAGCAAATTCCCATTATACGTGCCTTTTGTTTTTTAAACGTGATCCAAAAACAGCACAAAATTGGTAAATATCTTAAAGGTTCGATTGTTCGCTTCAGATACATTCAAAGATTTTCTTGTTAAGCAACCAGAAACATTGGGAAGCATCGCCTGTCAAAAGAAACTTTTACTCGAGTCTGTTTGAATACAGCAACACCAACCAGATCTCAACGTGGATATGGTTCGTCTATTGACCAGGCCTCAAATTGATCAACATACCTTTGTCGCGGGCCGCAAACTTCTATTTAATTTCATTGTGGAGATTTCATTGTAGTTTGAAAGAAATTTCACCACGACAATTGGTTATCTGAAATCGAGCTTTGCAACATTTTGTGCAATTGAGAAAGCTCTCGCGGGCCGTACCTTGTGCAGGCCTGATCGATTTATTCCCTTGCTGCTTGCCTGTGTATATTGGTCTTTATTACGTAACAAAGCACGCATATTGTTCTTTATTACGTAACAAATCACAAATGCCTTCAAATATGATCTTTACTTTTCGATGTTGCTGTTCTACAGGTTAGGATTCCAGGCATGAGTTAGGATTCCTGGCATGGGAGTGCGATGTAGAAAATGATTCAATTGGATTTCCGGAGTCAGATAAAAAAATCCGACTCCGACTCCTAGTGTTCTTAGGAATCCGACTCCACCTAGAAACCTCCGAGCCCTTGCGACTCCGACACCTGATCCACAACCTCTGATGATGGCTTATGACTAAGCTGAAACGTTGAATAAAACACCCACTCAAATTTTGTTGTGCCCAGAAATTAAAAAAATATGCTGTGTAATAAAGAGCAAAAATATTTCCCCCCTAAAATTATTTCTCCCCCGAAAAGACTTAAAACCTGGCTTCAGGCCTGCAGAACAGTTAAAGCAGCAGCAGCTTGTCGTGTTGCTACAGTGTCATTTTCACTGTCGCTGTACATCACGCTTGGCGACAAACCTGATGGTGCATTGCCGGAAGCAGACAAAGCTGGTATCCGAACAGCTGTGTGTCACACGTGGCAAGGTATGTTATTGTTTTGCTATCCGTATCGTCGTGTAGCGTACATTTCAGTCTGTTTTGCGATGTAATGGCATAAATGCAACTATATAGCACGTTTCCAACATTCTAGCACGAAGTTTATGTGTCGCACTTGGAAAAAGAGATTGTGAACAACGTTGAGGTAATGCGCAAATGCGGTTTGAGGTAATCCTCAAAAGCTTTCTGATTAAACTGACAACTGAGAACATTTAAATGAGGTCGAAACAATTAGTGCACTTGTGTTGTGTAGCAACTGCTTTTGCACCAATCAACTATCTTGTTCAGTGTAAAAATAGCGATTCGCAGATAGAAACCAAAGGCTTTATACACCATGATTTGTCATGTGCAAAGGTGCAAATTCAATGCTTTTGATTTCTACTGAAGAGATAATGGCAACAGTCATTGCAGCTGAATCGGTCTTCCAAGTGTAGCCGAAGTGCCTTGATTGTTCTAACCTACATTGCAGAACGAAAAAAATAAAAAAAGAAAGATGAAAAGCTTGAGTTGCTCAACGGCTACAAACACTTTAAATCATTGATTCAACACGAAGCAGTTAAACGACTTAGAACTACACGAGGAGATCTGCAAGGCTTGTGAAAAAACGAGACTGCCATACATCTTACACGGCAAGGTGCAAAGGGCACAACTCAGGCTTCGTTATGGTTTGTTACTAAATGCCGTCAATAAAATAACATAAATTTTTTTCCAACCCTAACTATTACATTCGACTTGGCATCGTTGCAACAGTTGAACAGAGCTCTTACGTTGACTTGACAGGATGTCCTTTTTATGCACCATGGAATGTTATGTCCAGTATAGTCAGGACACCAGAGACATCCTTTGCCAACGCATTGCCCTTGGTTAATTCCTTTATAGCCGCAGTCGACTTTTTGTGAACAGTGGTTGCAGTCGGTGCAGTTAACTGAAAAACATGCACTTTGACTTTGCAAGCACCCTGAATACTATTCAAAACGTCGGAGCATTAAAGGAGTTACTGTATATTTTACTTTGAAAACATAAAAGTGTTACCAGACACTATACCTTCGCCTCAACAACAGCTTTATTCATTAAGCACTTTTTGAAACATGGTTTGCAGATAATTTTGGCAACTACCTTTTCAATCTGAAAAACCTCTCTTTAAACCTAGCCACGCAATACATTTCTATAAAGAAATTTGAAAAGATGTCAACTTCCGTAACCAACGAGCTGAGTCGTCCTTGAAAAAAGACCGCGCCTAAACTTTGATCTGCTAAAAACAAAGAATTCATCTGATGTAACCAGGTTGGACCCATGAGCACTACTTTTTCTTGCAGTGGTGTAGGAGGCAGGGGTGCAGGGGGCGCAATCGCACACCCAAAATTTTGATCTGTTGAAAATTTGGGCAAAATCCCTGAAAATTTGGGCAAAAATGGCGCCCAACGTTGTTTGACTTCAAAAAATGGCGCCCAGCGTTTGCAGAAAAACACAATTAAGACCTTTTTTGGAGGTCACACCAAAAGCAAGAATTCATGTTCTTTGTGGGAGAAAGTTTGTGGGCAAAAAGCACAAAAAAACTTTTCGGGCAAGTTTGGGGAAATTCGGGCAAAAATCCTTCGCACCTCCAAAAATTTGCCTGCTCCTACACCTATGTTTTCTTGCATCGGAGATATGACAAAAGCCGCAATCAACAGGAGCTCGTCTGAACTGATTTTAGAATGCTAAAAGTCTTTACTTGCGATGACGACATCGCTTCAAAAACTTGAAATGCCATATGGCACCTCTTCAATTTAGACAGCTTTGTCCTTCTAAATTTACATAAACAATTAGCAAAGGTATACTGTTTTCCTTGGTGTATCACCATCATTCATACAGTAAAGATCATCCTGGTTTGTTCCAGCCCTTGGCGCATATGTTAGCACTTGCAAAAATATGCTCTATTTACCCTTATTGAAGTGCCTTATAAATTTTTATAAAAGGCAGGCGAAACAACGAGTTTAGTCAAGCAAGAACTTTATAGCGGTGAGTCCACTAATTTTTAACAATTTACACACCCGGTTTCTGCCCGTCTGTTCTTTAAAAATATACAGTAGGTACATTTTACCTGTTGGTGGTGGATTTGTACTGGCTGTGCAATCGACAGCGCTGCAGTTGCATGGTGCGTCCACGTGAAGAGCTACTACGGGGTCTTCGCTTGGATAGATGGTGATGCTAGCATAACCATTGCTATCCACATTGACACAGTTGCCTTTGGTAAAAACATAATTTTTGTAAAGATATTTTTAGTGGCTTTCTTCGTGAAGTAAAAAGAAAATGCAGCTGTTGCTTTCACGTCCTTCTATACGCTTTGGAGCAAATGTCATGCAATAGCCAGGCGGTTTAAACCATCGACACCAGCATGCAACATATGGTTGACAGATCTGAAGATCAAACGAAAAGGTGAAATGAACCAAAAAAATTCAACCGATAATGTGAAAAGATCTTGTTAAAGTCCATGGGGAAAAAACGATTCATTATGTCCGATACGAAAACAGTCTTTTTCGTCACCTCTGTTGTTAATGGCAAAAACTCTACGTTTTGCTCACTTCCTCAAAACAAACAATCATTTTCATGATTTCAAAATAAACACAACCAACAAAAACAACGCTAATTCGTAATCGGACCACACCGCATCCGGCAACATCCGCTGCATTAACATTGCAGTAATTTCCTCCAGGTAATCCGGTCTGTAGGTGTTCACTGAGGACATTCCCTGCTTTGTTGATGGCTAAGAATGCTTTGCTTCCTCGTGAAAAGGCGATTTGGTTGTCGCCGTTCGTCCACCAATTGGAGACCGGCTGACCTGCGAAACATGTTCAAGTGGAAATTTTAATGAGTAGATAAGTGAAAAGCCTTGCGTCGCATTGTTACACCCTGACTCTTGAGGACAGGTTGTATCCCCTCGAGCCATTTAAGTTTAGAAATTCTCTACAAATCTACTCAAAGCTGCAAGTCATGTCATTTTGAAAAGGTTTTCACTCAAGTCTGAAACTTCTGTCGTGCAACCTTTGCTTGCATCCATCAACTCACCTCAACTCTAAAGCTACCTGAATTACGATCATAGCATTGCATATTTTGTTTCTGTGTCAAAAAATTGTCATGTGACAAAATAAGCTTCTTGATTAAAACATACGGATTAGACGCATTTGACGTCGCTATAGGCAATTCCGCCATACTGTAGATGAGTTATACGACTGAGCATAAAGGTAAGGCTAATTTTTGCTTGATACTGCGATTCGATCGTTTCTTTCGTCCTTAAACACAATGAAGTGAGAAAAACGTAACTGCCTAATGAGAACGTATTTACTCGAAGCTACGGTGAGGTCTAAACATCGTAACTTGGATCTGATGAGCATGAGGTGTGCTTATCTGCAATTATCGCCTTTTCTGAACTTCACACCATTTTTCTTGAAACTTTGGTGCATAGCGTCCTACTTTTTTGAAAATATCTGTAATCTTTGACCCCTGGTGTAGAAAAACAAAAATGATTTCAACAAGCATAGCTGGCGTGTAGTTTGGAAGTGCGAACAAGCTTGTTCCTGTTAAGCATTTTCTGTGCACAACCCAATGTCCTCGCCAGTAAGAAGCGGGTGATGCTGGGCCCACTTGTCAAATTGATGGAAATGGCCATTTCCTTTGTTTGCATAGGCCCTTATCCGTTTTTTGTTAAATCTCTAACAACCGAAAACAGGTAAAGAGGCTTATGTTTCAGCAGAGTTATGCCCTATTCCATGAGAGGGTGAGTCTTTATATCCTGAAACGTCATTGCCAAAAAGTCATTGTGAACAGCAAAATGCTTACAAGACGAAACTCATTCTTCCACGCACTTTGTAAACGTTTGCGTGGTACTTACACCATGGCCAAAAGATCCCGATGGTAGCTTGTTCCCTTCTGTTGGCAAGCTACTATCGTTAACGGATGATAAATATACACATGACAACAAGCTTGGAGTATGAGTATATATTCAGTAGAACTCTACAGAACGATAACATTTATGTCGATAGGCTTGCGTCAATGATTTATGCATTATCCACAACACACGTACGTAACGCAACTTTAACAACTTACGTGATTCCCAAAGTTGAAAAAAAGAGGTAGGTGGATGTTAATTTTACAGACCATGTATTCGTCTGCATCGAAGATACTTTCTACAAATCTTATTTTCAGTGGGGTAGCCAGCCGAAAATTTTGGTGGCAAACATTTTTGATTTTAGGCGAGCAACAGTATTTTGTTGGGCATACCACCTCTCAAAGCACAAACTTACTAGATATTCCAAACATTTTGAGTGGGCACGGCCTCCCTGGCTGCACCTATGCGTATTTTACGTTGTTTGCAATATGCCTTGGGTAATGAGCAGCATCTGAAAACAGCACCTCTTTTTGGTTTGTTTCCATAGTCATGATGTCTAAAGTGATTTGGATCTGAAATGATCATCAAAGCACTTGCACTGGCGCAAATGTCCTTATCGTCAAACTTTAAATTGATGCTTTCTGTCGAAGTGAAAGTTTGTGTTTTCACGACTTCCACGAAATTTCCACTCACCAGAAGCAGCAACCGCAAACGCCGCCATATTTTTGATTTGTCTCCACCTGTGTTCGCACACCCATCTGTTCCCGCAGCTTCCGTCAGCGTTCACGCTTCGTTGGTTCGGAGGAGGACCTTGGTCTGAATTGCTGCGAAGAGGCATTTTTCTGGTTTACAAAAAGACCTTTCATTTCAAACTGATTCCTTGTTTAAATTTTGTTTTATAACGATGAAAAAATCAAACGTACAATAACACTGACGAAAGAGCTTCACATTCACAGAACTCATCTATTCACAGCGTTTCAACTGCCAATAATATGTCTGTGGAGTCTTTTTAAAAGATTCAAATAAAGAGCCTAGAACACAACCTGCAACTTTGCATTTTTACCAACTGTTTTTGAATTGATTCAAGGACACCATATCTAAATAGATTGTGCGCAAAAATCACAAAACCTGTGATTCATCATACGTACTTAAAGTAGTAGCTTGACATCACTCGTGGTACTCCGTATGGCCAAGCCATCATAAACGCTGTGAAAATCTTCAGATCTGAAAGTATTCATTTTACATAATTATCTTCTAGCACCTGTAAATGTAGAGTTAATGACTGGCCTAAAATTCAAAACAAGACACTTCGGACATTGTTGGTCTATTACTGGGAGACTGATTGATCAAATTTATGTGACGTCTATTTAAGTTCACTGTCGTTGGAAAGTATAATTAGTTGAATCTCAAAGTGACTGAAAATATTTTTGGGCGTTATGAAAATGAATGGCAATTGTCGACAAGACGTCAATGTTTTCATTGCTCAGAAAGCGTGATGAAGTCTTTATTCGTGCAGTACCAACAGCAAATCCTTAATGGCTCGCCATATAACTTTCAAAGGAAGCGATGTTCCATGTTCCTTGACGGCTAGCCACATGGAGAACATCGCTACATAATAAACAAAAACAGACAGAATAAAAAGTCTCTTTATTTCTCACATTTGTAAAATCCATTGATTTGCAAGCTTAAAATACGCTCTGCTTTGTGCACTAATTTTTCTTTGAATAAAGCTCAAAGGACTCAGAGTCTGCTGCAGTAAACACATCAATTGGATGCAGTAAACGCATCAGTAAACGTAAAATTGGATGTATCAATTGGATATTACAACACCGAGTGCTAAAATAATTAACTGCTTGCATGAAGTATGTTTTTGCAAGTATTCTTACAAACACCTACCCTTCTATACTCATCTTTTAGCTACTATTGCTTTACTAACTTCGGCGCATACACTTTTTAGTAGATGAACTTGGCGTAGATGCGAGCAGGAGACTCGTGACTCCAAATCATCCCGAGAAACTGTTTTAAACCTAGATCTCACTTATTTCCAGTCTCCCACCATGCTCTGTTATAACTGACAGTCAGTGTATTTGGAATATTTATTTTGTAGTGTAACAATTGCCCTGCTTGAGAAGGTTTGCTTGTGAATCTTGCACCAACGCTTATCAGTGATTGGACACATTTCAGTGAAATCACAAAAAGAAAGTAACGCATGTTTTCACCTTATCTATAGGCTTGTTTAGAGCTTGATAGAATTACTAAGTAGAAAAGCTAATGGTTTAAGACCGCTATCATTTCTCAAAATAGGCATAAAGTTAACAACATTAACTCATTTTGGCAGTTGGTGTTCAAAATTGTGAAACTAGAGAAAGTAAACTAATTAATCCTAGCAGATAAAGTATTTTGTTAATGTTTATGAAGTTATACAAACCAAAATGTTCAATTTAATTTTTGAAGTTTACCAGCGTCTACTTGGCTGATCGGCTACAACTCAAGCTCTTACTTTGTGGATCTTTAAATGTAATAATATGCCCTCCACCTCCATGGCCGCGTTGATTGTCATGGTTGTTCAAAAAGCACAACGCGCTGCCATTAGGCATCATTCCCCACAACTCTCCAAAATTCGACAAATACTGTTGATGCAAAGTAATACGTTACGTTACAACAAGTATCACAAAGAGAACCTATTCACCCTGCTTATACAGTCAACGCCACATGACTTTTTTGCACATGTATATCCCTCACAATTTGATTTACTTGCAGCCACGATTGCATAATGCTGCTTTTGCCTACAGCAGAAACCAGCACATTCACATCGTCAGAAGTGAATGCTTCACTGAAAAGATATTCGATGTTGTTTCTGCAATGCATTACGCACCTGAATCTTATTTTTATTTTCGCTGATTTTGATTCCGTACTTGAACTCAGTAACTCTTCCCAAACCAAAGTACTGGTTGGCTGTGATTGGTTCGCCTGCACAATTAAATTGAGAAGCAATCAAATTTAAAAGAAAGCAAGCGATATTGTGATGAGTGGGTGGTTTCATTCGCTGACTAGGAACCGTTTTTAGAAAATCTAAGCGTAGGGCAATGGTCTTGCTAATTTTCTGAGGTGCGGCGGGTTACGTGTTTTTGCTCGACGGAGGTGAAGCCCTTGCAAACGCGAAAGGTCTCTGCCTATAGTGCATACTTCAAGCACAACAAGCAGGATAACTTTAAGTATTGTCTGCAAGCTGTGTTTTGGTAAGTTACTGCTCCTTCGCATTAACTAAAGATGTGATTTCTTTGAATGTGTATTGAACCTCAAATTGGTGCTCATACCAGTTCAACTATAATGTTCAGAAATGTAAAAAGCACGAATGTCGCTCTTTGATTGGACATCATTCAGATTTAGTAACTGACATGTTCAAGTTTCAAGAAGCTTTGAAGAATATCTTTGTCAGAAGATAAATCCTGTTAACTGGTTACCTCAAAATTTGATGTTAAAATACCTTCATTTCTCTCCCAATGCCGATTCACTGTATGTGTATCGTGTATGATGATGAGTGAGTAACGTTATAGTTGAGGCGTTGTTAAAGTGTTTTGCTCATGTTGATTGCGTGCTAACACCTATTCTGTAATGCGCTATGGCTAACTTTTTTTGTGCTCTTGTGTTATTCGAATGTGCTTGCGATAAGGACCACGAGTTTGTGACAAGATGCATAATAAAATAATAAATAAATCCAACCGTAACGCAGTTGCATCAGACCGTGAAAACAAAACCAATGTCACCTCACCGAGTTTAACTCAAGGCTACGTAGCTGCAGAAAAGCACCTGGCTGAATAGCATAGGCTTTTCAGTGTCATCACAAACCTGTCTTGCAATCAATTAGCCCAACCAGCGTTTGCGGTCCACACCGTTTGAGATTGACATAAAAACATGGTTGTTTATGGTGCAACAGCATAGGTTATATGTCGAATGGGTTTTATTGCTCTTACAATAGATATTCGCTACGCTGACATCTGAGAAGCTCTCTTGAAAGCGAATCCTTTCCTTTGGATGATTAGTTTTTCGCTGTGGCAATCTAAAATATGGGGAAAAAGTAATCGATTATGTGTACCTGACTTTGAAAAGAGGCAGGTTGAGATGAGAGTGTAACAAGTTCTTGAGAACTCGAAGCAATGTCGCATGTTCGCTTTACTCTGTCTGTTTTTCTATCAGGAAGGACTCGGGAAATAGCCGTGCAACATTCTTCTATATCACGCCAAAACAATATCTATTGCGTATCGCAAAGAAACTTCAAGCGGAATAAAGAACATGAAAAAAGTCACAAAGACCACCATGTACATTAACTTAAGCTTAAGATGAAGATTTGTGACCTACCTCCTTGATCAATAACTTCTTGGTAAATAAAGGGCCTCCCTCCAAAAGTAAGATTGTTTGTAGATTCAAATATCGCTTTCAAGTCGCCTGGCCACATGTGCTTACAAGCATCAACACGAAATCCAGCAACACCCATTCCGATGAGGTCGTTCATCATGGCAATGATTTTCCCTGAAACAATTTTCCGTGCTCAGGTTTTACACAAGAACCTCTGCAGGGACGTAACGAGGGGCGGAAAAGGGGGCACAATTCCCCCGGCGTTGAATCACTGGGGACGCCGAGAAGTTCCAACAATGTCACAAGTACTTTCTTCAAGACAGCACATTTGCTTCTGAAAAATCTTAGGTTCGAACGTGTGGGCGCCAAACATGTTTCTTGTCCCGGGCGCCATCTAAACTCGGTACGTCCCTGCGCCCCTAGCGACGCCGTCGAAATCATTATCTTTCTAAAAACATGCAGAATTTGTTCAATTCATCAAAACAGGTTCATCAACGTGCAGTATTTGTTCAACAAAACAGGTTCATCAACGTGCAGAATTTGTTCAATTCATCAAAACAGGTTGATGGAACCATCCACTTAGTATCAGTAAGAGGCTGAAAATAAGGCATTGAATTTTCTCCACGTGGTATATGTCAAAGGGGGTGATCTCTGTGTAAACGTAAAATTGAATTTTTACCGATATTTAAGTGGCGTTCAATCAATCCAAGAGGGTTTGCAGCATTTTTAAAACTTAAGCTCTCTTAAACACTGGGTAGAGGTGATGTAAACGCCTTTATTTTATTTTTTCACAAACCTATCTTTATGGTTCGTGATCAGGCAGATTTTATTGCAAAAAATGATTAAAAAATATTAGTTGGTGAAGAAACTGTGGTGTGCCATTGAAACCATGACAGTTACCCCAACCTACACTACGTCCTAATGCACTAACAGATTAATAATACATACTATTTGTCTTAACTAATTTGACTTTAGCAAGCTCTGGCATTCCGTCCGCTATGCAGTACCCTCCGTACAGATTAGGGTACTTCATAGGCCGCAATCAGGCGACACCAGTCTTTTTTTGAGACCGAAACGGCCTCACAAATTTTTCCAACGGTCTTTCAAAATGCAGTAGAAACTCGCTTTACTTCCACCATAAAAAAAACTAAAGTCTTGCTTTACGACCATGTCGGTATTCAGATAAAACATTTGAGGTCTGTCAAAATGTCTGTGCGGTCAGCAAGGTCAATCCTTAAAAACTTCTGTGCGACACATTTTTGATCGACTTTCTATGATTGCAATAAATTGAGATTCCTTAAGCGTGACTCAGAGATGTAAGTCGGGATGAGCTTTTTGGTCAGGCTGGATTTCGGTCCAGGGTTGGGCTTAAGTTTAGCCTGCATTTATAACTTCTGTCGTTCGTGGCGTAGATTTGTTGGGCTCACCGCGTGGTTTCTGTGATTGAAGTCACTGAGACTTTTCTTCAAGTAAATCTGCAATTGCAAACACAACTGCGGTTTTTGTTCTCGGCTCGGATCAGTCTCACACGCTTTTTGGGAAGGCGACAGCGGTGAGGAAATTAGCCTGCGACGGAGTTGCGTCGAAAAAATCAATCACGTTCTCGATTCTTGACTTCTTTCAAGAAACAATTTAGTTAGATTTAGCACCAGGCAAGGATTATGATTTCCTTTGAAGTGCTAAAATGGCAGATGTTTTGATTTCAACAATCAATGCTTTTGGGCATTGCTTCTGAAAAACTAGGTGCGAATTGCAAACGAATATTATTTCCCAGAAGAATCAGCAAAACTTGCAAATGCCCCTTATGCGTGGAGTGACGTATACGCGACATTTTACCATAATAGACTTTTACTCTAGTTACCAGTTAGCCTGAAGAAGGTTTTTTATTTGGTGCCCTTGTGTAATGTTAAACTTTAGGAGCTCAGATAAAAGTCTAACTTTTCTGGAGTTACCTGGCTGTGTTTTTGTTTAGTGTAAAAGTCAACTCTGTAGCAAGTTTTGTCAGGGTGCTAAGCGTGTAACTTTAATTCAAGCGAGTTTAAGTTTTTAGCTGTTTGTCTTTATACTGTTTACTGCTATTAACAATTGCTCAATTCCACTGCTGGAGCAAACAAATTATAGTTTTATACTTATTTGGTCATTTATAAATTGCCTTTTTCCTTGGCAAGGATTTATTTGACATTGCAGCCACAGTAGGGAGGGTTATCCACAAATGCGGATTGACAAAGACACGCCATTGCAGCCTCGGTACAAAGGGTCATCCATATATGCGTATTGTAATTGTTTTGAAGTTACAGTCACTGCCAAGTACAACACGAAACATCTATGGTACTTAAGATAGTCAGCGTAGTTTGTAAAGCCTGGAGATTCGTAGAGCTTTTTCAGATTTTTGACATCCACAGACGCTTAGTGGCTTCGTGAGGATAAACGTTAGGAAACCCTTGATAAAAGAACTCAGGCGCACATTTGGAAGGAGAATTTTCCTCTTGCGAATTAACTCGACACGCACTTTTGTCGCCAATTGCTGTTGAAGATATGGAGTTGATTAAAATTTTAACAAAGGTGATATTGTGAATTATTTAGTCATGTTTACTTGGCTGCGCCACTAATACTCCACAGTTGTGCATATCTTAACTCACTCGGTAAATTTGGCTTTCGGGCCTAAACTGGTTTCCAAAAATAAATGTCGGAATCTCTGGCTGCATGGGTGCCGGATTCGGGTTTCAAAATGATAGCCGTTTACATCTCGTAACTATAACAAATGCACGATTGGAATGACTGAAAAAATCAAACCTCTAACATATTTTTTTCCTTGATTCAGATCCAATAACTTCTGCAGTCTGCAGTTACGAACCTAAAAACAGCAGGATTTTTCAAGTAAGCATGCCAACAGCAAAAGACAGAACTGAAACAAAATACTGGTGATACATAGCAATATGTCTTTGTTTGTAAACTAAGTGAAGAACTTACTTATGTTTACAAGTCAACTGATTTCCTCGTCTTGGCAAGACATGTTTTAAATCAAACCCAAATGACATCTACAAAATACTGCAACCAAAAATGAAACATTATATAAAGCCTGAATGGCAATAGCGCTACAAGGAAAGATTCGTATCTAGTAGAGCACAAGTATTAGAATGAAAAATTCGTACAAAATTGTATGCTATTCGTGAAGTGCGGTGTAAAATCGAATCACCTTTTATTTTAATTATTTCGCCATAATCATACTACATAATCATTTCGCATTTGCTGGCTTTTCCTTCACATTTCTAAGAATTTTTGACGTCAACGCAAATGCTGTTTAAACTCATTGTTTCACACGGTGGAAAAACAACTTTCTGCAGCTTCGTATGGGATCAAAGCAAACTGGGAAAGTCGAAATCGAAAGTAAACCAAAATTTCGTTAAATGAAAGTACCTGGTTAGGATCATGGTAATTCTCTATATTTCCCGAAGCGCTTTTACAGTTCGCATCGTTGAAATCCAATGAAGAGTAAGGCACAGCCGGAAAATCTTTAGTGACAGGGTCAAAATACGATCCCCCGGTGCCGGTTCCTGTGCATAGGACGACAATACAAATATGCTGCAGCTTTTAGTTGAGCAGTGTCATGATGTTGTCCCCACAACATAAACATGTAGTTAAACGTCATTGGGTCTACCGCTAGAGTAACCAGACTCGGTTAAATTTCAAGCACCGGAAATAATCCTCATTTCTACGCAGTTGAAGCTTTCTGCGTGAGGTCTCATAATTGGATATGTCATCACAATCTCTGAAATTGCCAAAACGTTTTAACGACACGACAGAGTGAATGATTTTGATAAAAAAAACAGGAAGAATAACTTTTGAAAAAAAAAAAAAACGCATTTGTTTGCTATGATTGGCATGTACTGATTGTCTTTTTCTGTATATAAATTTTCATGTCCTGATTGACTTCTTCAATACCCGTGTATTGCGATTTAATGTTACGCGCTTTATTGACCGAACCTATGGCTTACAAACAGCCTTGTTTCAAAAAGTCATGATTTTCCGTTTCAATCGTTGATGTTTGCGTTTTTGTTTGCAGTTTCGTGAAACTCTCTGTCGTTAGTTGAAAAATAAACTATTTTTCTACAGTCTTTTTTCCATTTTTTTCAAATTGAACGAAGCGCTTCTTTTCCAGTTTTTTTTTCTTTTTTCCAGCAGAAGATAACAGTAGCAAAACTGCAAACGTTAACGATTAAGCCACGACTTTAAGAAAAGGGCAAAGACGAACTTAAACAGTGTTGATTTGTTGATCGAAAATTGCTTGAAAATAAAACACAAGGTTTTATATAAGATTTCACTTTAAATGGATAGGTAAATGCTTCTAAAATCAAGTATTTTTGTGATTACCAATTGTGGGAAAAATTTTTCAACGCCTCTACAAAAAACACTATCATTGAAAGCATTTATTACATGCCCAGTGTTTTATATTTGTAATATTTGGACCTGACGTTCAGCTTGAAATGTAAACATTTATTTGGTTTGTTCAGGGCTGTACTCCCTGGTTGAGTTTTACTAAAGGTCAGAACAGATCAAAATGTTGCAAAATCGCACTTCGGTAATTCTCTCAAGGCGCGCTGTACAAATATGCTAGCAGAAAACTTCCCACCTTACTGTATATTAAAAAAGGGTACAAACTACAAGGTGACAACTGCCACTGCGATGATGCGTCACTACCCAACGAGGGCAGTGGCGTAGCCAGACAAAAGTTTAGGGGGGAAAATACTTTGACTTTAAGCGACTTTAAGGGGGCATGGAACTTTTGGTCCCACTGGCTGGGCCTGTAAACGAGAGTTAGGAAGCCAGTGCTTCGAAAAAGGTGCTTTACATGAAACTTTATTATGAAGCGGTATGTTTTGAAGTTAACCCGCCCAACGTTAATATCTGCTTCAATGCTAGATGCAGGTTTCTGGAGTGCTCTTCATACTCAAGCTGGTGCTTTCTTGCATAGGCCTGTTATTGATTGCAACCAACCTTTTAGACTTGCAACAACAAAAATTGTATTGCAACATACTTTAAAGGTGTTTATTCACAATCTTCACTCCACTTAACAACAAAAGAATAAAGTTATTTTTCATTTCACGCACCATTTTCAACGCCCCTACACATGTGGTTGATGACAATATCGGCGTAGATTCGGACTCCCGCATCGTTGCAACGATTAATCATGTTACTGCAAAGAAAATTTGTCAAAATTCTGTTAAAGTTTGTTTTAAATTTACTCGAAAAATTGTAACACGTTTTTGTTATTCTGTAACCTTTCTAACAGCTTCCAAAGGCGAACTATTTCACAAATTTTGCAATTTGCCACGTCAATGTGACCAGCGAATTTTATAAGTTACTTCAGCCGAAAAACATGTTCATCACCACGATAATGAATTTATGCAGTTTTTGAAATTACTTTTAGGCTGCAAGTGTCCATTGAGGTTTGAACATTAGCCTGTTTGGCCTGTTTCCACAAACGTTCTTTATCAAACTGTATTAGCGATTTTACAAATAACACGACAAACCACATAACTGGGAAAGATTCTGGAAGCTTCGTGATTCGCATATTGAATATCCACTCGCTCCGGAGAGACTGATTGTCAACAAAGTTGAGAAATTTATTCCAAATTTGAATGAAAAGAAGAAATATGTTCTTCATCACAAAAATTTGAAACAATATTTGGATCTCGGTTTGAAACTAAAAAAGATTCACCGCGGAATCGCATTTAATGAAAATGCGTGGTTCAAACCATACATTGAGTTGCATACAAACCTTCGTTCCAAGGCGCAAAACGAGTTTGAGAAAGATTTTTTCAAACTCATGAACAACAGCATCTTTGGCAAGACGATGGAAAATATTCGAAACCGAGAGAATATTCGACTGGTCAATAACCAAAAGTCACTGAAAAAATGTGCGGCAAAACCAAACTTTGATCACTGAATTTGACGAAAATCTTGTTGCAGTGCATATGAAAAAAACGGAATTGGTTTTCAATAAACCAGTCTATCTCGGAATGAGTATCCTGGATTTGTCAAAGACCTTGATGTATGATTTTCATTATAATTGCATCAAGAAAAAATTCGGCTCGAAGGCAAATCTGTTGTTCACAGACACTGACAGTCTTTGCTATGAAAGCGAAAGAGAAGATTTCTACAAAGATATTTCAGATGATGTCCAAGAAAAATTTGACACTTCAAATTTCTCACTAAACCATCCTTCAGGCATTCCAACAGGAATAAACAAGAAAGTTCCAGGAACGGCTAAAGATGAGGCTGGTGGTGAAATCATCGAAGAGTTTGTTGGCTTGCGATCGAAGCTCTACGCAATCAAGAAATTTGATGGTGAAGAAGAAAAAAAGTGTAAGGGTGTCAAGAGAGGAGTCGTCAAAAAAACATCAGTTTCGAAGATTTCAAAAAATAGTTATTCTCCGGAAGACAACAACTAAGAAATATGAATATCATCCGGAGTCAAAAACATGAAATCTATACAGAGACAGTCAACAAAATAGCTCTCTCTGCCAATGATGACAAACGAATCATCAGGCCTGACAAAATACAAACTCTAGCTTACGGCTTTCAGGGATGAGGACAACGGTGGCCTGGGGAAGGCAAAGGTGCCCTGGGAAAACAGGGGAACACACAGGGTCCAAGTAAAGACCCCACAAAACTAGGGATTTTGAAAAATGCCCGACAATACTCAAAACATACCTCTTCACGGCATCTCAAATCGAGACACCCACTTGTACCCGCCGCACAGCAACTCATCAGTTCATTTGACGACAACAAGAGAACCGCGGCGCTCTGAGCGGATTATCGATAGAATGCAGAGTGGTTGGACAACACTACGAGAACGTGACTCCATACTTTCATCCCCGATATCGGTAGTAACCTTCCTGGAATGGCCCTGCTAAGAAAGGTGTTGGTCCGGCTTAACTGCCTCCGCACCGGTGTCGGACGTTTCCTCTCATGCTTACACAAATCGGGTGTGGACCCATTTGCGGCTTGTGAGTGTGGTGCAGAAGAACAGACCGTTGACCATGTTGTTCTCCAACGCCTGATCCATTGACCTCCCCACGGACTGCATGCCTTTACGTTTCTGGATTATGAGACAATTGAATGGCTGCTCAACACATGCCCGGAGATCTAGTGCGGCCTAGCAGTGGTTAAGAGTTTGCTCTAACGATGAAGAAGACTCAAGTATGATCCAGTAATAATTTTATGACTGGGGTATTATGTATAATAAAGCCTATCGAGGTTTGCATGACATTCCCACAAATGTCAATTATCCCACTGCATAATGATGAGTGAGTGCAGTTGATGCAACATCTTTACATTTTCCATGTTTGCTCTTTTCCAGTTGTTTTTATGCTGATGCATAAGGCGCTCATGTTTTTCGGATTTTTTATGCTACTTTTAGCCCATATAATATGCACATCACGTCTGAGGTCATCAAATATATAAGAATTAATGATACACCTACTGTATGCTGTAGAAAAGTCAACAAAAACAAATTGTATATTATTTCCGGCTTAAGAAATATTTTGTACGTCTTATTGACAATTACAGCTGAATTTTTTGATCAATTTATGAGGTCTTCTGATTGTGCAATGCAAAATACAAAAGCGAGTGTACTTTCTTCTTTGCGAAAGACGTGCACATTTGGCGCTGTCAGGGTATTCGATCTTTTTCTGTTATGAGTCTCTCAAAGATGACAAGATAACTGCGTAAAAAGCCGATCCGGTAGGCCGGCGTAAAGTTGTTCGCTGTCGTTTTAATATAGGACTGAAATTCAATGATTGGGCGGTTTGTAGCAAGACCATGAAAATTGGGACATGCAGACATTTTGCTTATGGTCGGGCATTTGCATGCAAGGGTGATGTTCGCGTACGTGTTTGAGAATGCTTCATTGTTGCTGGCAAAACCAAATGGACTAAATTGATATATTAGCTTTATTTTACTATTATTTCACATTGAGAGTTTTTGTGTAGGCAAACCGTTTTCCTTTCTACAGAAATGGGCACACTCATACGCCGAATACACACCACTGCCCGGCAACACCCCAGATAAATTTATGATAATATGTTTCATAAGTTTCAAATGTAACCTTACTTTTTCCTGATAAACAGATAAACGTATAGAAATTACTTTCAAACTACCTGGTTATAAGTCTTTAAAATACCATATGAACAAAAACGAATATTATGTGGAAAAAGGGTTTTGCTGGAAAATGGCGTACACTGTTGATAAAGCGAGAGCGTAGAAGCGCAGTACTCTGTTGAATGGACCTGGGCTAAGTTGGCTGTTCGCAGGGTTGCATCGCAACCCGAACCAGCCTTAAGAGTGCGATGCGTGTTGTTAGCTTTTTGCGAAAGTGACTCGAGGTGTCGGCGATACATGATGAGCGTCGTGTCCAACGTTACTTCACGGTATTTGAGCTCAAAGCAAAAGGGCAGGGTTTCGTCGGTTGAGTTGATATCAGCTCACATTTAGCTTCTTTGTTGTTGAGGTGGAAGACTGCCGACACCGTCTCTGTGGTGCTGAGATTTAACTTTCAGGTCTGGGGGTATTTACCTATAGTCGCCATATGTTTGCTTAGCGCTTTTTTTAATGCTTGCTATTCTCCATCAGAGTTCATGATTGCTAGATCATCGGCATATGGATACTTTCTGAAGACCGTGATTTTAGTGACAGGTGTAGATGTTGATAAGAAGGCATGTCAAGACGGATCCCTGTGGACGCCGTTCTTGTGGCTTCGTAACTTGCTGCATTTGTTGTTACCGGTAGTAAGGGTAAAGCTGCGATTGCCAACAATCTCCATGATCATGCGGACCATGTGCCTGTCAAGTAGCAATCCCTGTAGCTAGCAGGTGAGGCAGCGACGCCACACGGTGTCGTAGGCTGCTGTGAGATCAGCAAACTCAGCTCCAGCCTTCTTAGCCGAAAAGCTATCCTCCCATATCTTGCGTCAGGAAGGTAACCTGATCTACGGTCGATCTCCCATGCCGATAACCCGCCTGTTCCTGCGGGAGTAATGCTTGATGATTGGTTTGACACGAGCGTGGATGAGTCACTCGAGGACCTTGAAAGGGACACACAGTAGAGATATTGGGCGATAGCTCCTTGGATCCCGATTGTTCAGCTTAGGATCGCAACTACTAATGCTATTCTCCAGATCCAGGGAATTTTGAGTTGGTGCATGCAGGAAGTGATAAAATCGCATAACCACGATTTAAGAACTGATCTGGCATGCAGTATAAACTCCGGGAAAATAGAATCCAATCCTGGCGATCAGTGACTGAGAGCGGTAGCAAGCTCCCCAGGCGTGAAGAGGCAAAAGATACTGTCTCCCTCAGTTCTTGGGACCTTATATGCCGGACACCTCCTTGTTGAGCAGCCTTGCTGGTCAAGCCGTGAAAGTAGGGACGAAGCGGGCCCCTCAGAGTCAGCCTCCACTGGGCTTTGGAGGAAGCAGCGATAAAAGGCCTCGCACTCATTGTCCCAACATGGCACATAAGTCTGACGGACGCTTTTGATAGATTGTTTAGCCCCAAATAACAAGCTCGTGCATGGTTTCTGGTATGCCTTCTCGATGTTTGTTGCGTCCCGAAGTGGCAATCTCTCCATGAATTCTCATGAAAGAAGGCAAAAGCGATTGCAATCAGCCTTGCGAAAGTTCCAATGCTTCACCGGATCACTGTAGGCAGGAATCTTGGGTCTCGGTGGCGTTTTGAGAGAGGGTCGGTGTTGAGACCGCGGGAACTTTCCTAAAACACGCTGTCAGGCAGTTGGTTGTCATGGCCAACATTCGCGGGGACCAGATCCGGGTTGGTAACGACGTTCCATCGGTGAGAGAAGAAGTTGGCTACTCCCTTTGGGTTGTTCAGCAGCCCAAGGCTGTTGGCTGCTGCCCAGGAGGCCTGACTGTCACCGTCAGGAGACGTTGTGCTGTAACCCCAAGTGATATGCTGGCAGTTAAAGTCGCCAGCATACAGAATGGGGTGTGGGAATGTCGGGATGGACTTTTTTGTGAGTTGCGAGTGTGGAGGCTTGCAGACGTTAATGATCTTATATCCTGCGACGTCTCCGCACAACTAATCAGTCTCTGAGTCCTCTGGAGACTGATTGACCAGTGTCCATTCCAACTAGTGGTGTAGTGCTGCCGGAGCCTCAGCCACCTTTACCAGTGAATGATGGGTCATTGTCTACAAATATAAGCGAAAAGCAGAAAGTCTCTGTCTGTGCGGGGCAGCTGGCTGTGGCTGCCGACACCTATAAATTGTCACTACACCCCTGAGTTCCAAATGCTCGTGAACACACGTAGCCAGATTGCGCTTCTTGCTCGGGACTGACCCAGCTAGTGAGAAGTTGGGAACCACTAGCAAGCTGGCGGTAGTGCAGTGGGTTTTCCTGAAGGACGATGACCCGTGCTTGTTCTTGTAGGCTAGCTGCTCAATGATGCTGATCTTGCTTGCGATGGGCCCCTTGGTGTTCAGCTTCAGTATTCTGGGTCATTGGTCATCTTCGGCACAGTAATGCTGCCGCGCCTTGTAAAGGATATTTTCTACCCAGCCCGCAACGAACACATCCGGCACGGGTAGCAATGGTTGCTCTGTTAGCGACAAGGTTAGCAGACATTTCAGGAATTGCCGCAACAGGGAGGCCCTTGAAGGCACTTGTCATCCTCCTCTTGGGTTAGCTCCATTATACTTGGGTTTTCCCCATTGATACATCGATATACAAGGTTAAACCAAGAATAAATGGCTTGTTTTATGCTACCTGTTTCATAGTCACATAACTGGCATTGACCTGCAATAGGCACAAAAGAAAGTACCCTCAGTGCGACGGAATAATGGGCGAAGGCACCGATTTGCTTGTTTGCCAGTAGCATTTGTTGCCAACTCCCTCAATTTGATGCTGAGTCCAACTGTTGCGATAAATCAGTTGAAGTGTAAACCATTTGCTTCATACACACATTTTATGCAGAGTTAATATAAAGAATACTTCCATTTGTTGACGGCATCAGTTTTTTTGGGAAGTTATTTCTAGAAATGGTTGATAGTAGAAAATGAAGTGAAAGCGAGTGATTTTAAATTGATTCCAATATGTCGGCAAAAAACACTGTAAGGAAGTTTAAATGCAAATTCAAAATATACTTACTGCAAAGCGCCCCTGTCTCCGGATCTAGTGCTCATAATGTATGAAACTGGTTGGTATCGTTCCCACCACGGTCTGTCTACCACAATACGGTTTTCAGTAGGGGGTGAAATCTAAAAACCAAAGGTCGTTCACACATTTCAGATTTTCAGTAGCATTACTTCACACAACGTATTTTGCAAAAATCACCTACAGTGAACTTGATGAAACATCTTTGAAGAAACGACCTTTTTCATGGGGACAGTTCGAATTCTGACACTACAATTCATATTTTTGTCCTTAGCAAGTTTTTAAGGAACTGTTGCAATGTAGGCAATATAGTATGGCGAATTTTTCATACTGTTGTAAAAACTATAATGAACAGGCAGGGTGGATAATAGAATTTAGCTGCCAGAGGGAAACTCTTAGAAAGGGCCCAAAAAATCTCCACTGCAAAAGGTACATGTGGGACTAAGTGGTTTGTTTGAAGTCATTTGATTTCAAAATGGTTTCTGACTACACAGTTGTTGAGGAACCCCCTGAGGCATATTTGCAGATTTTTTACTTTTATTTGAAAAACATATGACTTGCTTCAGAGCTTATTAAATCTGGCTGCAGAATGTTACATAAGATTTTCGACAAAACAATGCAAAACAAAGTGCGAAACGTTTAAAAGAAGGTCCACGGTATCTCTAAGAAAAGGGGGCCAGGCCACCACCTCGTTCGCCCCCATAATATCCGCCATTGTGAACAGCACAGAAAGATTATTAATTTTCTTCGCCAACCAAAAACCTCCAAAACTAGGAAAGCATTTGTATTCCTTTCAGTTTTACTCAAATCATTGCACAGTAGTAATTCCATGACTGCCCTGATTTTTTCTCTCACAACCGCATTTTTACTTCTGAAAATTGTCAAATGCTGCCTTCATTCGCCTGATTTTGATACATTTTCAACGGTTATTGCGTGCCCGACACAATCAGCGTCCCGTGCAGCCGTGCATTCTTTGTCGGACAATCTGTGCAACAGAAGCGTGTGTGTTGCAGGCCTGCATTAGGTGGGCATTCTGTCGTTTTTTTGTAGGTCCAGTTCGCCTTAGTCAAGCGCAATCTCGAAATACAAATGAAAATTTTTTGTCCAAAACTGGTTGCTATGTTCAAGTTGGTGTGTAGTGAGTGGCGCAGATCTTAAAGGTTGCCTGGGAATAAAGCAAAGTAAATCGCGTCGAAGAGGACTTCACTGTGTTGTTTTGATTTTTCGAAATCAAAGAAATGGTTTAAGCAAGGCCGCACATCAGAATCTTTATTGCTCTGTATCATGGGCGTTTTATCCCGAAGGGACAAAAACGAAAATTGATGACACATTTTTGTGCTTTGTATGAGAATGAAGACGAAATTGTACTAGGTCATTCAGCTCAAGCAGCAATCAAGTCAAAACCATAGCTTGGATGATACTTTCATTAAAAGCTTTTTTTTAAAGCAATCGTCAACTGTGCACCAACGTATATCTGCAGATTTGGCGCAAGTAAGTTTAACCCCGCTGCTTGTAATCTATAATAATGGCAACTGAATATTGAATTAGGTCTCCACCTTTGTCAACACCGGGCTAAAAGACTTCAGGCTACAATATATATTCAGAAGCGTGCATCAGCATTTAAGAATTTCATCTTCAGTTAAATTATCTATGGCTGTTTTATTTTTATTTTTACCCAATACGTAAACTAGTACGACCATAAGCGTAGCCAAGGGGATCAAAGGGGCCATCCCCAAATTTTTAGAACATATAGTCATTTTGTGTTTTGAGGGGCGTTTTTCCAAACAAAATAGCGTTATTCGCTTAAAATCAAATATTTTGCCCCTCCCAAATTTCTTTCCCCCAACATTTTTGGGCTGGCTACACCACTGTGTACGAGTTGCATGCGCGACGAAGTCTTCCAAGTGTTTGCTTAGTTCAATATTGCTTGTGCATAAGTTATTGGCGTGCACGTTCTCCCATAGTATCGTCTCGAGTGTATTAAGACGTTTGTGTTTAGCCCGAATGTACTAAAAATTGCATGTGATTGTATTTGGCAGTCTTCAAGTGGTATATCCATATCTTATGAACATTGCGCTTGATATAAACACACTTTTAACTGAAAATCAAGTGGGAACAACAGATTAAATGTTTGGCCAAGCATCGCAAATCTTACCTGAACACCACCCCATTTGTTCGGTCCTAAGAGAGTCTCGCATTCTTCAGCGATGGTTTCCCAGTGCCATTCAAACAGATGGACGATACCCGCGTGGCCTGGGACGAAGTGCGGATCCCACTGAGCAAGGGCGCAGCCGACAAATGTTAGCAACCAAATAAGCAGCATGGCCTCCTGACGAAAGCAATTATTCTGGTTGTTATTAGTGAAACATATATCTTCCACTGAAAAAAGCAAGACCAGGTTTGCTGAAAGTGGATTGCCTGAGATACGATTAAAAATGTCCAATCTTTAGTTATCTATGGGTCAGACAAGGTGCGACGGAAGTATGCTGCATGGTCCTGCACCAGCGTAGCATAACAAAGCTCTCCGTTATAAAAGTAACAGAAAATGAAGCTCTCCACACCCATTCGTTGAAATACCATTTGGCCACCGTGAACTTTTGCGGTTTATTGCGATCCAGTTCGTCACCCAGCAACGCGTTCTTGCATAAACGGACTTTTTGTTTTAGCTTAAACCGACCAACTTTTAATCGCCGCTCGCCAGTCTACAACATAAAGCCTGGCCATGGTTTCGAATCAACTGTAGTTGTAAATAAAGTCGCAGCTGCTCCCACAGCATGGCTCTATCGCACGCATTTGGTGCTGCCTCGATTTCTTTGGCGAAAATCTTGACGAAACCACGATTTTATGTTCTTGAGTTCTAACCCCATTAGAATAAATCAATTGACAAGTGGGAAGGCGTTTCAACGTGATATCCTGGCTATGAAGTAACAAAATAGCACAGTTATGCATGCAACCGATTTTTATACATACAGTACTACATACGTACAGTACCAAGTACGTTACTTGCTTTATGTGAATTTCTTGAGCAAGTGCGATCTGAGTAAATGCTCGTTTGTTTTTAATCTGTGAGTTGTTGATTAGAACGCACATCAGACAGGTCACAAGGCTCAACACGTTGAGAGTTTGCTTTGAACTCTACAACATTAGCTATGGATATACAACATATTGGGTCGTTTACTCAGCTACTACTACAACGATATTGAGGAGCAAATTCCTTTGAAAAATCCGACTGTCAGTTAGTTAAATATTGTTTTATTGAAACTGATATGAAATTTAATATTTTTCAGTAAAACATTCTTCAGTAAATGACCTCATGTTTCAGTCAAATTTCAAACCAGTCAGGGATATTTGCGTTAATATTTGCACATTACTTTTATATTCTGTATTATACGGAATCAGGGTTTCAAGATCAATCCATCAATGATGATGACGAGTATCGAGATCAAATCCTTAACGAAATCCATTTTCGTCTTACTTCAGGGGCCACCCCAACTGAAGGCGACAATGTCTTTCACTGAATCCATTAACCAAAATATCCAGGCCTATTTTCTCAGTCATTTCCTTTTCAAAAGCCAGCAGAGTGAAGTTCGCCTGGCTTTTCTGGAGCATACATCTGCGTGCGGCTAGTCTTTGGGAAATAAAGCAGAGAAACCACTTTCAAGAAGCGCACTGTTGCATCAGAATGATACCACACTAGCTGCAAGTTTATACACATTTGGAAATGCCAGTCGCTGGTTATGCGGTTCTTTCAGTACTGCATTCGAATCCTGGCCCTCTACAACTACCATATGGTCCTGTAGGAAATGTTTGACAACACGCAGTTACGCCTCTGATGTTATGGAACCGTCAGTGGCGTATGCAGTGGTACAAGCAATTCGTTGCCAAGAAATTTGTCGTTGTTTCCTGGTGTTACCCTGGCGGAAGTGTACAACCATGAATTGCTTGCAAAATCATCATGTCATATCCAAAATTATCCGTTTTGCACCTGCCTCTTCCAGTTCGATTGCAGCTGCAACCGGCAACCCTTCCATACCAGTTAGTTTAAAGGCGCGTATTCAGACTGCGCTTACGTTTATGACATGGTTGTTTTTTGCCAGTTTCATTTTCATCATCTTCCTGTTCACAGCCACCAGGTCACGCAACTTTTTTATTCCAGGAGCAGCCCGTCATCAACGTGCAGTGACTTAATCATGTTCATTGAAGTATCTAACCCCTTCATCAATTCATTTATGTCCGTTTCGCGCATCAGGAGACAGGTATCAGGTGGTTTAGAACCTTGAGTACTTATTTTATCGACACAGAGCAGAATTCCAACGTGTACGTTTTCAGTCTCGTGCATAACCCAATTGCTGTGACTACTGCATGAGCATCAAATGCATTGGATAAACTATCGCCGACTTCTTCAAACACCGAAGCTATATCTCCAGATAGTTCTCTACAGCTGTTAGAGGTGCGCAGCGGAAATGAACCGAAAACCGAGCTGAGAGGAAATGAACCGAGCTGAGCGGAAATGAACCGAGCTGAGCGGAAATGAACCGAGCTGATCTCTTTCACGCGCTCGTTCTACAGTAATACTTCAGGGCTTCCCAACGTTTTCGCGGTCTCGTACCACTTGGGCACCCCGTATTGTAATGTCAACCCGTACCACTTCTGCAAGAACAACTCATTTGATTAGTTTATTCAGAAGAAAAATATACATTAAAATAGCAATAAAAGACCACAACTAAACAGATGGGACGATAGAGATTCTATTTGAATAAGAGCTGATGATGCCAACTTCGTAGGCGAAATATATACTCTGTAAGATCATAGTATCTGATTTTTTGCTGAGAAAGGATTTCTTTCGATAGACAACTACCGTAAATTTAATGAGATTTTTGTTTTTCTTTTCCTTCCAGCAATTAGTTGATGCGTGGCGTAAATTTGCTAACAGCGCATCGCAAGTCCGAATGTTACGACACAATAGGAATACCAGGCTACAGGAAAAATTATTTATTTGAAACAAAGCACGAAACGTAAACTAGAAAGCTGTGAATCCAGGTTTTTGTGAAAAAATGGAAGCTACTCGCGTACCACCTGGAAGACTTTCGCGTACCACTAGTGGTACGTATACCACAGGTTGGGAACACCTGTGTTACTTGTTAGTAACACGTCTTCGGTTCAAATGCGTAAATTGCCAAAAGCTTTCATTATACTGTGGTCTTGAGAATGTTTTAAAGTTTTGAAAAGTAATTGCTGTCAGTTTAAAACTTTTCTTTAATATTTTTAAATATCTGAGTAAAATTTCAATCAATTTCAAAAGGAATACGTTTCAATTAACAATCGCTGAAAAACTTTCAGTCAGTTCCTAAGAGGTACTTTTGGGAAAGTTTGAAACATTGCGTTGAAAGTTTCAAACAATGTTTAATTTCTGAAGTTTGTCAAATGTAGTTGCTGGAAATTCTGTGGACTGTAGACCTACTTCGCTGTTTCCAGGTTTCCTGGTTTGTGCATTGATAGCCTTTAGTTGTAATATAAACATGAGCGTCACTCTTTGAATCATTTGTCATTGATTAGTGGACATTTGCATGAATCTGCATAATCGCGCAATTCGTCAATCGAGTTTTAATCCATTGTGTGTGGGCCCAACAAAAATTTGTGATCTTTGAGTTGTTTGATAAGTGAGGCAAACAGTTTTGAACTTAATTTTTTAAATACTTACAGTTGAGTATTAATGCTGTTTTCTTCAATAGCTGATTTTTTATGCGCTCAGTCGAGCAGTCCCATGTCGAAATCTGCCTAAATTTGATGTGTTTAGAGCTGGGGATGTACATGGCCAATTTGACTCATGACCTGATTGATCACATGATCATGATCATGATCATCATATTTTGATGACCTGTAGTGATGAAACTAAGCATGAATGGCTCTCTGGAATCAAGTAATATTTCATCTGAAATGCAACAAATATTTGTCATTCCAAAAATTATCAGCTGTTTTATCAGCAACATTAAAAGTAAACAAGTGTAGACAGGGTTGCTCAAGCATCAGTATATGGCGGTTTACTTGTGCAGGTTAATAAGTGAATTGATAGTATTTGTTTCACTGTAATTGTGCCTGTTGCACTCTTCAAAAATAAACATGGATTTTGATTTTATAAAATCTGCGGATTTCAGCTTTTTCATGGATTCGGATTTGATAATCTTGTTTTGAACTTCTTCGCAACTTTCAGTTCTGTTTCGGAACTGTAGATTATAGCATTAAATCCGTACGTTTGCTTCAGTGGGGTTTTTCACATCCGTCGAAATTGTACATCGTGTTTGTTTAAATTTGGAACATTGACGTATTGTCCAGTGAGCCAATGTGCAAGCCTGCTCTTTCATGTATCATGTCATCAAAGTAAAGGAATTCGTGTGACTTTCATTGATCCAGTCCCTTTTCTTGACCCATAATCGTTATAGTACAGTGATATCTACTACCTATAGTAACACTTGTAGCCCAGACAATTCATCATTATGTATATGCGTGTAGCCTAGTGATAATGATTCACTTGTGCTGTATACTGCGCCTGGAATTTTCCTGAATTGATACCTTACACTTTATAACAGAGATTCTCATTACATTTGATGCTAGTAGCGCTTACCTTGAAGTCTTTGATATGGCCACTATTGTGGTGCTGTGCTATATCGTAAAGACATAGCATAAGTTACCTAGAGTTTGTTTCCAAGGCATTTTTGGTAGTGTCTATTTTGCCTTATGAGACAAAGGCTGTGCCGGGGCTATTTTGCCTTCAGCAGAACACGATCGATAAGATTTTAAATTTACACAGGATTTGGATTTTGAAACCGTCAGTTTGTCGAATTTTGGTTGGATTTTGAAATGACATTTTTGAATTGGACTTAGATTTCAAAAACCTAAATCCGTTCGCTGCTAGCACTCGTGGAGAGAACCGTTTCATTAACCTCCGTTTTATTAACCACTCACAGATTATCATGCCCTCAGCAATGATGATCACGGTGCAGGAGGGCCAGAGTGCACTCCGGCAGGATTTTGCATTTTACGGCGGAGCAGAACTTGGGTCTAAGCTTGAAGTTCTACCCGGAGCAGTATGACTAGCAAGATTTATGTAGTGATGTTTGCTGTCAAACACAATGGAAGTGATTGAGGGCAATTTTTGACCAACGTTATCGCTCTCATATACTGCGGTGTACTTCCTGATAAGTTTTTCTTTCTTGCTTATCAGTAGCATGGTGTGTATGAGGATATGTTTGATAGAGGGAGTGCATGTTTGCAATGCTGACAATGGTCTGGTACATTACAGAAGGTTGGGTGTTTGAAAAGTAGATCTTCCTTGAAAAAGGGTTGGTGCACCTTTATGTTGATAATATCTAGTCCATTAAAGCAGTAAATGTCAAGAGCAATCAATTATCTTATATTTCAAATGTAATTTGAAAAATCAATTTTGTGTATTCAAGTGCGTCAAGTCGTAAAATCGTTGACGCATAGGGATAGCACATTTAAAATGCTTAGAAATTCCATTGTTGGAGTCAAAGTGAGAAAGTTACCCTTTGAAACGGGTAAGGTGCAAGGATAAGCTTACTGCAGTTCCATCAACCTCCACACGAGACCAGTTTGGACCTCTTGCTCTGATGAGTGGAGTTCAGAGCTGATCGACGCTGTGACCAGCTTCAAAGTAGTTGTGTTTGTGTGGCCGTTTGTGCTTCTCTAACATTTAGTCCGATTATGAACAATGTAACGAGTTCAAACATTACCTGACTGCATATCCTTTAATGCCAATAATCATTACCCTGAATATTGGACTATAAACTAATAATTTGGCTGATTCAAGCATTGGTCTTTGTGGCTGAAAATAGACCAAAAAATCGTCCACCCTGTCCAGTTAAGAAAAGTGATAGCGCAATACACAGCCTCTCCGTTCCTGGTGTAGTAATTGCCGTATGACTGCGATTGCAGTAGATTCAAGGCAAGGCTTATCCTACGCAAATGTAACCACAACAACGCTTTCCCGTGGTAACACCTTTGGTTGAAGAATTAGTTCACCTTGATACTCATCTTCACACCTAAATCGTTAAACGTGGAAAGATCTTCCAACTCTTGGTAATTTTCAGCTTTTAAGTTTCCAGGGAAGTTCTGTATGACTAAACCAAATCATTGCCCAGCACTGGGGCGGGCAATTAATTTGGCAATTAATTTGGCTCGGGGGCCACTTTGAGAAGGCCGTACTTAGCGGAGGGCCATACCTTCTATTGCAATGTCTCTCAACCTTTTTCGGTTCGTGACACCTTTTGTATTTTTACATAACTTGTGACCCCTTCCTACTCTGTTTGTAATACCGGTACATATGACATTATAACCATTATGATTACAGGAAAATGCTGTTCTAGAACAATGCAACAAACTATCACAACATTTTTTACCACAAAAATTGACGTATGGCCAACTTCGAAATTCGTGGTTAAGTGCTTGACAGTGCTAACCTTTTGTCATGCTCGACTATAGTTTGATTTCGTGCCTCCGTTTTGATGTGAGCTAGAGCTGTGAAACCACTCTCGCAGAGATGTACTGTGGCAACGAAAGCAATATTCGGAAAGCCAGTTCAGACAGTTGTGGATATAATTCACGCACAGCTCACCAGAACCAAGAAAATTGCATTTCATTAAAAATATCACGTGCTGATGAATTATTCCGAATATCACAAAATTGGTCCTGTACTTCATCAAAATATTGGCTATAGCCAGAGAGGTAGAGAACTGATTTCGTGAAATTGCATCTTCCTTCTTGAGCTCAGAGAAATACCATTGGCACTCTATTTCAAGAGATTGAAGGTGGTCTATTACAGATGTCTTCAAATCCTTAGCAAGTTCGTCAGTTTTTTCAACAACATTTGACAATTTCTCGAGCATAGCAACGTTCCTTGCATTACTTTACGAAGTCAGTTTTGCAACTTCGAATAACATTCTTGCAGATTCGTCGCGAAGCTGGATGATGTTTGTAACTTTTCCTTTTAGCTTCAAACCTTTCAAAAATTTTAGCCAAATAAACAAGACTTTTCAACCAAATCTTGTCACTAATGTAAGACAACAACTCATTTGCTTTCAGTTCTGAGAATAACTTTATTTCATCATTCATCACACAAATGCAGTTTAGAATGTTTCCTTTCGATAACCAGCGTACAGACTTGTGGAATGGAAAAACTCGTGTGTTGAAATTATGTCTTTGCAGAATTCTTTAAAACACGCAAGTTTTAAGGTTTCCAGATTTGAAGTAATTGGCAATTTTATCGTGGATTCCAGCACATTGTACAGAGGAGTAACAATCATATTTCCATTGCAACCCTGCCGAATCAAAAGATTTTTACTTCTCCCGAACATTTGCGCTTGTTGTAGCTTGCAGTTCCCCGAAAATAGGAGCTCCTCTTTAATGTCTCAAGAATGAATATATCTCACAAAAACAAGCAACTCAGCACATGAAGTAGCATCTGTTGACTCATCCACATGAAAAAAACATTGGAGTTGGAGATGCTTTTGTTTCATTTATCACCTGGTCTTTCATATCTTCCGGCCTATCTGAAATGCGCCTCTGAATAGTATCGCTGGAAGAGATATTCATCTCATGCTTGCCTCACTACCTTCTCCAAAAAGTTGTTTTACTGTTTTCAACAAACAGGGTTTCACAAGCGTTTTTTCCAATCATGTGAGTTTTTTTGCTTGGCAATTTCAAGTGCGACTTCATATGATGCCTGTCTTATTGGGGGAAATTTCCAGCAAGACACTCTGACGTTTCAAACTCGCTTCATGGCTTCGGAAGAATTCTGTAACCTTTGTGGCGTGGTTGGAATGCTTTGTCTCTAAATACCGTATGAATTTCGAAGGTTTCACATAGTTCACTGAGAGCCATTATATCACTGCAGTACGCTTCTTCCGAAATGTTGACTGCAACTTCACAACAGTAAACTGCTGGTAAGCTATCTTAGTCAACAACTGGTTTAAAACTAGAGTAAATTCTTTGTGACATGTTGGAAGGTTTGGCTGTAAATCAGGAGTTGCAAACACGCGGGCCGCATGTGGCCCGTGTGGGCGTTTCATGTGGCCCGCGATGCTTTCCGGGAATTTTCAAATGTTTGATATTTAAGTTGCCAAGTGCCTTGAAAAAAGATACAGCGAAATAAATGAACCAAAGGTGAATAATACCCAGTGCAGTTTTCATCCTGGCCATAGCATTACAGGTCAAAATGTCACTCTCCAGCAAATTTTTGAGAAATCTTAGGAGTATGCCAAAAACTTTTTCGCATGTTTTGTCGACCTCTAGAAAGCATACGACCGGGTTCCTCGTGAAAAGCTTTGGGGAGTGTTGTCACTGGTCGTCAAGTCACTGCATTCCTGCTCAGAAGTTTGTGTCCGCGTCGGGAAAGTTAAATCACGACGGTTTACCGTTGGTGTTGGACTCCGACAAGGATGCGTGCTGTCACTGCTTTTCTCTTCATAGTCTACATCTGCTGTGGCCAAACTACTGCCCGCGGCCGCATCTGGACCGTCGACCAGTTTAATCAGACCCGCCAAATATCTTGCAAACTTTTTCAAGTGCCACGTTTCCGACTGTTGACAGCAGTGCAGCAACATTAGCTGCTGCCTGTCACGCAAATCGTGCTGTATCCGGCCCTCCAGTGGCCAGGCAGTCGCGAATTCGGCCCGTGGGTCAAAACGTTTGGCCACCCCTGCGTTTGACCAGGGGCGTATGGAGGTTAGATGGCGCCCGGGGCAAGAAGCAACCTTGGGGCCCCAATGTTCGAACCTGAGGTCTTTCGGAAGCAAATGCACTGCGTTAAAGAAAAAAATTGTGACAATGTTGGGACTTTTCGGCGCCCCCCGCAGTCATTCGGCCCTCCCACAGTGATTTGGCGCTCGGAGAATTGTGCTCCCCTTGTTCCCCCTCGTTACGCCGCAGCACCCCTGATTT
>Ga0210059_1000571_pt1 | contig 48183 bp, 29 predicted proteins | sample Ectturendosymbi2_FD_188042 | JGI IMG/M metagenome (GOLD analysis project Ga0210059, IMG submission 188042) | Ecteinascidia turbinata endosymbiont from Florida, USA - Sample 2 (SPAdes) (version 2) | ecosystem: Host-associated > Tunicates > Ascidians > Unclassified | place: Key West, Florida...
CGACCCTTTCAAACGCCTTTCACGCCATTCCTTTTGCAGGGCATCAACCTCAGCGGAGGCCAAAAACAGCGCGTCTCTCTCGCGCGCGCAGTTTTCGCCGACACCGATGTTTACCTGCTTGACGACCCTCTCTCAGCTGTGGACTCCCACATAGGAAAGCACATTTTCGAGCAAGTCATCGGAAAGGAAGGTTTGCTTAAAGAAAAGGTTAGCGCTGATGAATCCGTAGACCCTGGCGTGTTATGCTGATGCTTCCCAGTTACTAAAATCAACGCAGCTGAAATAGCATTAAAGTACTGCACTTATTGGCCACATGGGCGTCGGAAGGATTTTTTCCACGGAGGGGCCACAGTGGATTTTCCTAGAGTAGCCAAAAAGATTTTCCTGGGGAGGGGACAAAAGTGGCAAACTTTTATTTTAACCACTCGAATCCAAGAAAACTTTTCTTTGCTAAAGGTTAGATGGGAAAATCTCAATTCCAAAATCCAGGGGGCTAAGTATCCCCGACCCCCTTCCAACGCTCATGATTTCCCGTCCATTGGCGGCGCCCACTTAAATTAGAGAACATTTGGTACTTTTGTCGAGCGCTAAAAATCATCACCGGAAGTCAAAAGGAGTAATTAAATAATAACCATCCTATCTTAGCAACGTGAATGGTGAAACGGTACGTGCTCGCACGCTTCTTACTATGTTCAAACTTTTCTAACGCATGACATTGGAACTGCATGTTTGCTGAATCTGTTGAACACTGCACTCGAGCAGTTATTTTCAGCCGTCTGCCCTATGTTGAAGTTCCGTTTCGGGTCAAACAATAGACCTTTTTTGTTTGTTATATTTTCTTATTTTGTGTTTACGAATCAAAAGAACCTTTTGCTGGGCATCCGCCACGTGCTGTCTGTGACGCATGCCGGCAAGACACGGCTGGTCGCATACTGTAAGTTGAACTGACCGAAAACTTCGGCAACCCCGAACCAATTTACCCCCCACTTGCTGTTCATTGTTTCTCCCTGTTATACACAAACACGACTAGCAAGGCAAGCGCTGAGCGGTCGGTAACATTTAGGGCTCGCAGGCGCTGTTAAATGATGGTCATTTCGCGTTGCATTTCATGTTTGTTCATAACGTGTTAGTACTAAAGATTTGCCCCATTTTGAAGCTTTTTCACAATTAGACGAAAATAATAATTTACTGATTGCAAGAAATCGCGACAAGTTTTGCTGCCATAGCCTTGCATTTATTTTTAGACAGCAGGCGCGTTGTTTTGAAAAATCTGCCAAATTGGACGGTTGTTTTTTGAAAGAGACGTCAATTTGGCTGTGTTGCAGCGTAAAAAGACCCTCATTCCTTAGCTGAATATTTCAGCCAAAGCCCAATTGGCGAAACCGGGATAACTGTACGAGATAAACTGTTTGTGGTTAAGATGCACGCTTGTGTCATATTTGGTATCGCCAGTGTTTGCGCAAAAATGAGACTAACAACGTTTTATCTTGTAGCGTCTATAGCAGGGGTGTCAAACATACGGCCCGCGGGCCAACACCGGCCCGTTGCGAGGTTGAATCCGGCCCGCGGGATGATTTCGTAAAGTGAAAACTTCACTTGCTTGATAAGTTTATCCAGTCATACTTCGATAATTGGTGACTAGATTTCAATTACTTGAAATTGCTTATATTTTATTGTTTCCACTGTTTTCTCACGTGAAATTTTCCCGTTTTCTACATATTTCCCTTTGCATGTTCACACCGGCTTGAACTTTCAGACAGGTATGTGTGAACATGCAAAAGTACAACTACTGTTGATAAAGTTCAACACTAGAACTCCGGAAAAAATATACCTTGAGCTCCAGCGATGTCGATTTCGAAACCTTCGGAGTTCTAGGTACAACTTTAACTAAAATCTGCTAAGTAAAGCTTCTATTCCAATTATTGACCGAAAAATAAACTGCACAGAAATCTGTTCGACAGGGTCAAATTTGAGAATCGGTAAAAAGCAGTAACTGCAGAAAATAGCGCATTGAATCATCGAAATGGACATCGCCGTATTTCTAGTGTCAAAAAATGCACAGAAATGTTAATAAAAACCACCGGCTCAAGCAACTTCCTGTTTCAAATATGTCAACCTGGAGTGAAAACGGGAAGGACATCTTTGTAGTTTTTCGTGAGAATATGAGACTAGGAAATTGCATAGTGGCAATTCCTTGCTCGGACTTGAGCTTTTGCTTTTCCCTAAATTGCTCAGTTTAGCCTCTATTCTCTATTCCGTGGCAGCCTCGTTTCTCAAAATGTCTATATCGAAGCAGAAGAGTTGACAAAAAATGCAGAGTTTTCCAACACAATTGGTCCGTTTCCTATTTTTTTACGGAGGTGAATGGGATACCTGTATGTTTGGTGTGTCCACAACAGGTTTCAGTGATGAAAAAATATAACATTCGACACCACTATGAGACTCATCATGCCGAAAGATACTGTGGCTTGCAAGGGCAACCGAGGAGACAGAAGGTAAAGGAATTGATAGCAGGCTTGAAAAAACAGCAAACCGTTTTTACCAGCAGACCAGATATATGTGTGAAGGCTAGCTACCTTATTGCTAATGACGTAGCGTTAGCATCAAAGCCATACTGCGAGTGTGAGATCGTGAAGACCTGCATCCTAAAGGCTGCAAAAATCGTGTGTTCTGAGAAGCTGATATTTTTGCTAATATTAGCCTGACGAGAAACACTGTGGCAGAGACAGTTTCGGACATTTCTGCGAATTTAGACAGCCAACTGAAGAAAAAAGTCAAGTCGTTTGTTATATTTTCGGTTGCGCTCGATGAAAGCACAGACATTTCGGACGTTGCACAACAAGCCATATTTATTCGTGGCGTTGATGAGACTTTGTCTGTCACTGAGGAGTTCCTGGGATTGGTGCCTATGATCGATACCATAACAGTCAATGATAATTTCAACTTCAACTCCCTCGTTGGAGTGCTGAACAGGGTGGGATATACTGGTCCCGTGCTGTAGGTATTGCTGCAGATAGCGCGCCATCAATGATCGCGAAAAAAGCAGGCGTTGCGACAAAAGTTAGATAAAAAGTACAGGTTGTATGTGGAGGACGTGAATTTTGGACATTTCACTGTATTTCGCACCAGGAGGCATTGTGTTGCAAATCCTTAACATTGGATCACGTCATGCAAGTGGTTGTCCGGACAGTTAATTTCATCCGAACCATCACCATCAGTTTGACAGCCTTCTCAGTAATAAAGCGTTTTTCATTTACGTGGGGAAATTGAAAACTTTGTGCTGATAATCATTTTCAGATAAGCTTAAACGTTTTGCATTAAAGTTATGAAAACAGTTGGAAGTTGTCAATACTTATAACCAGGGTGTTATACAGTGATTACATTGGTCCGGTCCGCTTGAGATTAAATTTGCCTGAATTGGGCCCTGAACTGAAACGAGTTTGACACCCCTGCTCGAAGTGCTATTCAAGCCTACAGTCTGAGCTGTAAATTACCCACGCAAACACACCAACTGCGCTATCTCACTTCAAGTACGTCATTTTCCGATACCATTACGTCATGTTCAGAAAACCATCAATTCTGTTGAAACTCAAATGTTGATAAACCCACCTAATGACTAGGATACAGCTAACTGTGACACTTGCTTATTGCAAATATCCCACTGATATCAAGCAATAGCTTGAGAACTTCCGAGAAATGTTTGTATCCATTGTCAATGAGTGTCGGGTGATGTAATGATGTGCCGTGTGGGCGTTGCTGAGGGTCGGATGATCTAGTCACCGTGCTTTTATGCAGGGCTTTTTTATCAGATTTTGACTGGGTAAAGCAATATAAACCTTGAACTACTGAACCAGTAATGTTTGCTAGCCTGCGGTTGAATGTCACTTCTGTTCTTTGTTCAAAGGAGTTTTGACTGGGATGAAATGATTTTGGCTGGCGAGGAATGTGTGAGGACGGGAGGACAATTGCCCCTGAAATAATTACATTAAAAACCTTCTTTCAAGAAAAACAGAGGTGTAGTTTGATCTTATCACCCTGGATTTGACCCAAACTTTTAAGTAAACACTTGTCAATTTGTTGGGCCTTTTCCAATTACCTTTACCAATTACACTCTACAACTATATTTCCTAATTTTTTAGGAAACCCTGGTCAAGGGTTTCTAAACACAAAATTGAAAATAGTTAAATCACTTTTAAAAAATGTTTTATCAACAACTTCGCTCGCCTCACAAGGTACTGTCCGGGGTCCCCAGGTCGCCCCTTGCTATGCCGCTGGTTGCAGCTAAAGTTTTGTTGATCCGTGAATATATAGTCACTTTCTTCAAACCACCTGGATGAGAGCATGCCATCTCCTCGAAAAGCCTTTTAACAATCACAAGTTCAGATCGAAGGTGTCATTACATCTATTACAATTTTCCCTGAGATGAAAAATTTGAAAATCACCAGTTTCATACTTCAGTTTTAGAATTTTCTTTACGTGCAAAGTTCTTTGTCGAATAGCTTGTGAGTGGGACGATTTGGTAGCAGGACGATTCGTCAAGGAGGCTGTAATTCTGCCTAAAAATTTGGCTGTGTGGTGAATCACCCACTCATTCGACTGTATCATGAATCATCGACAATGCCAAGCTGCGTGCAAAAAGATCTGCCACCGATATGTTATATCGGCAAATTTTCGCTGCGGGCCCATTGGTCTCGAATCGTTTGTGCAATAATCGTCCATCGGACCCAACAATTTGCTATCACGGAGTAATTTCTTCCCATTGCAACGACACAAGAGCAGCTTATCCGATTTATACCTTCGCAGGGAGAAGTTCATTTCCAGTGATGCGTCATTTTGTTCGCCTTTCTCGATTAACGTTTGTTTGGAGTGCAACATCAGTGATTCGTCACTGATAGTTATCGAAGCAGGAACACCGATTCGTCCGTTTTGGCTTCGCTGCCAGATTTTCTTGACCGCGATGTCTAAGCATCCGACACCTGCCGAAGCAAAACAACGCAAGATCTGTTGTGTGTTACTACTCGGCATTCTGCAGAAGCGAACATCTGGCGAATCGAGTAGCCCAGGAAAAATTTTGCATTGCTTATGGCGTGAGGGATTCGATTTCCGTCAATTTCTTATGGCTTCTAGTTTCATTCTTCGTGGCTTAAACTTCAGGTGAATGTGCTTTTCACGATTTTGTTGTTTTCTTGATACAAACCATTTTTGATAACAGCAAACAAAATGTCCACCATCTTGATTGGTTTGAAAGTGGAATGAAAAGTGGAATGAAATGCTTTGTGAAGGCAAAAAGTGCACGTTCTCATTTATGAGTTCCGATGAAATTATTTATTAAATATACGTTAATTATGCCAAAGTTAAAACCATAAAAAGTAATTGTTGCTACTTCGTTTCAAAAAAGAAATTTCCATCATAGTAAGCGTTCAACAATAAGCCAATCACTGCTTACTTTCGGCGAGATGGCCTCATCGCGTCTCGTGAATGCCGCAGATTCTCATTGATATTAGTAAAAAATAACATTTGAGGCAAAAACTTGCCTCAAGGCAGAAGTTATAAGCGATGATTATTGAACGAAAGAAAAATACCATTTAAGCTACATCCTACCTTTTGCTAGGATGGTCCCCACATTTCCAAGGTAAACGGCATTTTCCACGCTTTTCAGTGGGCTCGCAGTGATCGTGGTACTGCTGTGCTTGAGCAAAATTCTGTTCGTAGCACAAAGACCCGACCTTGCGATTCGCTTGGCGATTGCTCGAGCTGCGGTGCGCAACCGACCGTTGCAAATGCAGCAAGTGTACACCTCAGATGGCTTGGCACCTTCGGGTGCAGCCTCTTCGCAACATGCAAGGGTTGCGGTCAGATTTTCTGGGGTGCCTGCGCTCACGAGCTCCGATCTATTTGTGGCAAACTCTCGCAAAGGTACGGTATCAGCGCTTTTGCGGAAGGAAAGCCTCGTAACCGAGGAATATTGTTTTGCATATCGTCCTGACGAAAAACCCGCTTCTTGCCCAGCACACATTTTGCGGTCGTTACCCTCCTGATCCTGGACGAAGTTTGTCGTCGAATCTTCTGGAATCGAAGACAGCATTCGACGAATAGCTCTTTGGCGCTGTATTTCCGAATTGGAGTTGAACTTGCAATAATCAGAATCACTCATGACAGTTTCCACAAACACGTCTCGCAAATTTCGATATCTATTCAAATCCTGAAGTTGTACCTGCCTGTGTGGAAACAAACACGCAAGTTAAATAAGATATATCGAGTATTCAGCGGGTAGTCAAATATGGTGGAGACGTATATAACGAGCATAACGTCCCACATACGCTTGTATACGTTTGTTATTATATAACATATGTACCATTATTTTCAAATTGTAACAGAAGTTTTCTTCTCACAAAACACTAAGCGGTTATGGAAAGTAATGGAAGGTGATTGGTAAATGCAATATCACATCATGTGTAGTTGTAAGCCACAGTGGTGACGTACGCATCATATGTAACCACGAAAGAAAAATCTTCGAATTTTTGCTTTTTATGATGAAAAAAAACATAATAACAATTAAGATTTCAATTTTAAAAGGATATCCAATGGCTTCTATATATATCAATGATTCTTATGCGACGTGTTTCAGCGTTTATAATCTGTTTCCAGACATATTTTCAGTTTTTATGTTAAAATATTCGTTGCGTCGACAAATGCCAAGAAATTATTGAGCTACTCGTTTCACATAGGATTCTTAAGAACAAAAGTCTAATCTCATTAAATAAAATCATTCAAAAAGAACATTCTTGCCAGTTTTCTGTTGGCTGCAAATCTCAAGTAAAAGTTTCGTCACAAGACACTAACACTTTAAACTCAGTGCTTTTTTGAAAAGTGCAATTTTGGTGATTTAGGAAGGCATTTCTGCAAGCGAACCTTATCTTAGTGGGTCTTGCTATTTCCTCCGCTCAGAAACTTTCCTTGATTACTTACGCATCTTTTGCATTTTCTCTAGGTGAGTGCTCAATTTCTGAACACTACTTGATCGCATTGTGAATTTGTGTATTATGTTAAAATGTTCCCCAACTGATCAGTTTGATTGCCTTCGTGGACATTGTAAATTAATAAAAATTTTTTGAATTTTGACATGCATCACTCTAGAATGGCTTCCATATTCGTTTTTCAGTTTAGGTTTGCAAAAAGATGCGATTTGAAAAAATAAATAGCAAACTATTCTATCAAAATTTGCGACATCTAGTCATTTTCCATTATAAAAACACTGTTAAAAACGGGGCCTTTTGCCATAGGTTGGTCACGTCACACTCGAGCTAGTCCACAACGTTGCAGCTGCTGGTTGACATGTCACGTCATCGAGGGCATAAAGACCCTACTAAGCTTAGTCTATATTCCAACTCTTAAGAAAATGTTATACTTATCAGTTAGACTAAAGTGCGTTTTACGCACCAATCTAGTAAAAAAGATTTACAGTTGTATCCACCATAATCACAGCAAAACTCCGAATGCGCGGAACTACATCTATTACAGGTAGTTAAGGCTAGTAGCTATGTCAAAAATGTAAGAGCGAACTTGTACAAGCAAACCGGTCCAACAAAAATGCATTCGTTGGAAATTCCTTGTAACTGTGCAAAGTCAATAGGCAATTTATGAAAGACAATGACTGACTAAAAATTTAAATAAATATATCCAACAGTGGGTACTCTACTTCAAGCCATGTAAGTTATTTCCTAAACGAGGGTGAGAAATTCTGCTTAAATGAGACTGTTCCGACGTGATTAAGCTCACCCCTAAACTCTTGACGGGGCTCCTGGTGACGTAACTGTAGGAAAACCGATATATTTTGGAGGGCAAAGACGTTTCACCCGTCATAGTTTTCCGGAATAACTTGGAAAAACTAGAAAAAGGATTGTATGACTTCTGTTTTTGCTGCAGTAATAAGTAACAGTAACTCGAGGTTGTATTTTCTGCTAAAAAACAGCGCCTGCTCAAATTCTGCTAAAGAAGGCTGCCAATAAATGGTGGCACGCGATTGTCTATTGTTTCTCAAGATTTCCTTGCTCTGCTTTCCTGATCGTTCTACCAATGTTTGCTCGATACAAATTGATTGTTTCATATATACCCCATTAATTGTGCTAAATCCGTTTAGCAGAGGAATGACCAGAAGCATACAGTCTACGCGCAACTTTGTAAGTAAGACACAACTTCGAAAACACTCTACCTAATACAAACCTCAAACTCATTAAATCGTTCACGTTACAGAGCCTTGTTTCTACTAAGGCATTGCATGTCATAGTCCGGCAGCAACTGTTGCCGTAAGTTCAAATAGCTTGGACTTGCGTGTGGGTATACCACCAGGAATCGTTGTCATTTTACGAAATCGCAGAGCGTAAAAGAATGCAGCGCTGAAATCATTCGCCGCTGATGATGAGTCAAGCCTTCGGCATGTTGCCGTTTTCTTAAGTCAACTTAAATGACGACTTTGAAGCTCAAGCATGAACTCTGTAGACTGCTTCATGCTTATTTCTTCCTAGCGAGAAGCCTGATTTCGTTCAACAGCAATGCATCAAATGATTTGATAGAGAAGTGCTTTGTTTTATGGTGTTTTCTGTTGGTGCGTTTTTGTTTCATAACTCGGGAATTTAATTCTACTGCAAGTTATCATGATTTTCCTGACCATCATTCCCACATTTGAAAGTTGATTTGGACTACGGCGAGAATCCGCACCAAGGTTGAAAAGCAATACAAAGAAAGCTTCAAATATAAGCTTCAAATTAGTTTGAATGAATGTAAAGCAAAACAAACCCTGAGTTTATTAAATCCTATATCTTTTGTTGGTTTCCTTAACTAAATTACGTAAGGTGCGTTTTTCCGGCTTGTTCACACGCGCCATATTTGTCAGTTGACATCTGATATGAATAATTTCATTTTATTTCCGTTAGACGACTCCACTGTTTTTACAGAACGGTTGTTGATAGTTCGTACACATTTTCTCTAATATCATCCATATCAGTGGTCTTCAACGTGGGCGAAATCGCCCCCCAGGGGGCGATTTCTGCAGGTTAAAACATACTCAAATATTGAATTGATTCCAAAAAATCAATATTGATTACTTTGGAATCAAAGCTTTTGATGCACGTTCGACTCCATGGTTCGTAACTACCGTAACATGGTTCTATGAAATGCTTCACTGCACCAACTATCCAAGACTACTGAGATTGTGACTGGTTGGGAGTCAAGCATTGCGGTTCTCACGAAGATTATAGGGCAACCACTCCTTTGACCTAAAAACGTGAAATTTTGACTTTAAAATATAAAAATTCTAACTTTATTTTGGTTTATCAATTTCCTACGTTTGAAACTGCAAAATAATTCAGCCTTTGGTGTTGACGTTAACTCGGAAACAAATTCATTCCGTATACTTCAAACTTTTAAAGAATTTGGTTATTTAACCTTAGCATGATATATGTGGTAAGCACATTAAAAGCTACAGTAGAGTCAAGCCTGGGAACGTCATAAACGTGAAGCACTATGTGCATAATGGACAGAGCATTTACCAAACTAAGAAAGTACTGTACTGCAAGACCACGTTTCTTGTCTTCCCACGCCTGCAAAACAGTATTACTACATCGGAAGTCGCAACAAGCCAATTATTATTTCAGATTTGCAACTAAACCTGCAAAAGCATATCAATATCAGTTGTTGTAGCTTCAATAAATATAGTATGCATTAATTAGTTTTATTATACCGATAGTGGTCTAAAGCAACCAACACTGATATGGCTATCTGAAAATACCCAGTCGGTCAAACTCCATTTTTTCAAGAGGAAGACTTCAGCTTCTGTGAAATTAGTAAAATTGGCCTAACAATCATAACATTGCTACCATTAAATCATCGCATCGACTTTCGAGGCGATAGCGAATTGCAAGTTGCAGTCAAGTTTGGCGCAGTTAATTTTCATCGTGAACTGTAACAAATCCCTCCAACCGTATGTGTTATTATTAGCAAAATTGCCTTGAAACAAGTCTTCATGGCCTTCGGTAAAGCGTTGCTAAACCATTGTTTCGCAGGCAAAAAGTATGGCTGTCCATTATCATGCGTTTTATAAGCTTTAGTTAGTACCTTGAGTGAAACAACGTAGACCTACTGAAAGGTGTTCTGTTGTAAAATTACTGGAAATATGACTATTGCAAGACAATTTACGTAGAAATTAACGGCTAGAAAAACAAGGAACAGCTAGCCGTAAGTTGTAAAACGTGCTTATTGTGTTTTTCAGTCAGTTCAAGTGTTTTGGCGTCTGTGGATATAGCTGTACTGTGTTCATCTGACTTATGACCAGGGGTGTAGTGGGACGCGACGCGTGGGAACGGCGTTCCTACACCATCTTCATGTTTTGGTTTAAAATTAGTTCGAAGCTGTTTCAAAATGGCAAGTTTTTTTGGGTGCGTTCCCACACCTTTTTTGTTAGAGCTACATCCCTGCTTATGACAGAGTGTAACAGAACAGTGGGCTAGGAAAGGAGTAACTTAGACCAGCAAGTAAGCCCAAGCACCCAATCTTGGCTACACTAAAGACTCCAAAATATCCTTTTCGTCACCTGTTGTTTGAGGCTTGCTATGAAGTCATTCTGTTATGGAGATCACGCCGAAAGTTACGCTGCGTAGAAAGTTACGGATGAAATAGCTTTTTGCCAGCTAACTAGCATAAGCGAATGCGTTTCCACCATCCAGGAACTTCTCACCTTTCGGGAAAAGTGAATCTAATATTACTGGGTTTTGCCACGACGTATTTTCCTGAGCAAGGTTTCTGCCAAGTACTGCACACGCGTAACAAATACCGCAATCACCTTGACATGAGCAAGATCGGGGAAACTCCATTCAAAGTGACCAACTTGCAACCTGCTTTGAGAAAGCTTGCAGATAAACACCATTGCAAGGTTCGCATTAGTTGGAATGAGCTGTTTTTTCGGAAATTAATAACATTTGTTCTACAAGTGCATTTGCTTCGTTTTGTTATGTGCTGACTGGATTGCCCGTTTATATTTCATTAGCTCTGAATTATTTTCAGAACAAAATACTATTTTCAGAAAAATTATAGGAAGCGGGCGATTTTCAAGCAAAGTGCCTGTAGGGGGGCGATTTTACAAAAAACGTTGAACACCACTGATCTATATTAAAGATGCGTGATGCATAGAGTGGTGGCCGAGCCATTCCTGCAGTTAATCTTGTGCTCATTTGTATTTTCAGGAACATTTTCGCCTCATTCTAATGCTGGCGCATAAGTTGTACATTCTTCACGCAACAGACTTCGCTCTTATCTTGTTCTATCAATTCTTATTGCCCATGGCTCAACTGCAGTTGTTCTTTTCGCTCTTCGGCGGCGCAAAAGCAGACGATCTGTCTCGCACGCTTGCTTCTCAAAGACATGCAGTGATGCGGAAGCGAGCAGCAACAAGGCACAGTGGACTGGAGATGTATTTTCTGAACCTAATATTTTGCCGTTGACCTGCGCATCCTCGATGCTTAACCAGCGCTTGTGCAATTAGAAGACATGATTTCATTCAAATCGTTTTGACTTGTGATTTGATTTCAAATACGGCTTTGTAAAACTTCAACGTTTTTCTCTGTTCCAAACGTGTACAGTATCTGCTTCAGGTAAGCACAGTTATGTTACACCCGATCCCCTAAAGATCAAGATGATCTGATGAAAGATTTATCACTGAATCCTTTGTGCCATAAACTTTCTTAAAAATCACTGAGAGCAGGTCAAAGTTTGTCAAACAGAACTGGACAGCTAACCGCACATGCAAATAGAAGATCTTTGACGAATCTACACTGCGTCCAGGCTGCCAACGTGACGATGATGCCTGACTGCAACTTCTGCTGAATACATGTTTCATCTTAATCACGCTTTAACGTACTTGAATGTTACAGGAACTGAACGAACGATTTTCAGTGACTGGGGGACAATTAACAACCGATTTCGTTGAGTCATCTGCTTATCGAGTCGCACGTGACCGCCAATCCGATCATCACTCGCCAGTTGAAGTCAATTGCACTTGCGTGGTTTGAACCACCTGATGTTAATAAGCGTGGAACGACCATGTTGTAAGCGCTTAATCAAAGAAAAGTTGTTCTAACGACTGCTTTCGGACTGTGTTTCGTCGCTTACATCTAGCATTTTATTAATACAGTACAAGAGTTTAGCTTGTAAAGTTTACCCAACAATGGGTAGGCCGCTAATCGTAAGGAGTGCCACCACTGCTAAGTTATTAACCGTAAAGCAGCTTTTAAGCTTTTAAAGAACAATGCATTTCGGCTGTGAAGGTGAACGGCTTGAAAAATGCTTCATATTTTCGCATATGAGCGTGTTGCCAAATTTTATGTCGACAAGTGCACCGCAGCAGCAATTGCTTTTTCCCATGTATTTTCAATAAGCGACGCGGACCTATGCAACGTGTGCTATAATTTATTCTGAGCATTGCTGCCAATTTGCCGGTTTCCCGTTGAACTTGGGCTTGTTCTTTCTGAACTTGCGTTTAAAAAAATTACGGGTTGCTTGGTTTTGGGCATGTTTTTTTTGAGAGTTGCTGTGTTTGGCCTGGTTTCTGAGGGTTTTGCTTATGCGGATTGCTTGTTTTTCAAATTTCATGGAACTTTCTGTTTCAATTAATTGTAAAACGCAATTTAGGCTTGTTTTCGTGTAACTTTGCTTTATGGGGCTTGTGTTTTCAGGTTTACCTGCTTGTTTTTTTAATATACTTGCTTCTTGTTTCTTGTTCTGTTAAATTATCTTACAAAACGCAGTTTTGGTTTGTTTGCTTATTTTTGTGAAATATCTTGGCTTCACTGACTCTAAACAAAAATTTTAGAAAAACAATTCCAATCTGGTGATACTAAACACTGTTACCTTCAATTTCCCTTCATGAAGCTTAACTGTGACTTGATCCTCACTTTATACCGGCTATTTTTGATAATTGTACTCTCAGGTCTGTATACACAACGTTGCCACTTATCAAGCTGGGACGCTCTTCACGCGTAAGATGCTTGTTTTTTCGGCGAATTCTCGCTCTACTCGTGGGAGACGTCTCTGGCTTCAGAAACACCTCTACCCGCACCTGATGCTCGCGTCATCATTGCAATTTTACTATACAGTATCAAAAGCAATTTACGCACATTCCAGACATAGCAGTAGTTTGTAAATGGCAGAAGCATCCGAAACATTTCGACCCAGAGAGCGAGTGGTACTACTCCCATGAACAGCTCTATCGCTGTAATTTTAAGGTAAACCTAGAAATTGAATAATTAGCTTTAATCATTTCCTTGGATAGGAAAAACGCGAATGCCAAGTGGATCGCTCAACTCGATAACTTTATGCAATTACGCGTGCAGTTAAGAGTCCAAAGTTACCGTTTTGTAGCAATTTCAAAACAATTGGTTTGCCAATGTCACGACGTTGATATTTGATCTCTCTTCCTCCAAGAGAACAAGTCAGTCAGACCCATTGTTCTGACAAGTGACGTCATGCATGTCCATGAGCTAATGGTCAGATCTGACGTGAAATCTCTCATGCAAACCCAGAGGCAGTTTCGCGATAAAGAACTTTCATGTGAGGTAGGCCTGTGCTAACAGCTTCAGACATGCATTGAACGATTCTACAAACGCAGCACCGACGAATGCTTCTGTTCCCACTCGGTGGAGTACATGTTGGCTGCTTCAGTGATAGGCTTACCAGTCGCGCAACTGAAACAAGGCGAAGCTGAAATCTTTTTGCCAATAAATCATATAGATTGCTCACAGCCTGGAAAGCAGCTTGATGGTGCATGATGTATAAAACTAAATTGCGAAGAAACATTGTACACAGAATTGCACACAAGAGCATTAAATTTAGTAAACATGCAAGCTCTGTTTTATAAATTTTTAGACAACCTGTAGTTGTGTGTGGTCACAAATCACTACCGATTATTTTCGAAGCCACTTGCTGGTGTCTCTGGGCTATTGCTCATACGCTTGTAATAAACCTAATTTTTTATGATCTGATAATTTGAAGTATCCATTTAAACTTACGCGCCCAAGTCTGAAAGACGTTTGGTGCCAACTTGACTGGATTTCCAGATGCACATTAGTTTGCCATTATTTACATTAGTTTCAATTGCGATAAATTGTCTCAACAGGCTGCAACTTTGAGCCTGGTGCTGGTCTTATATCGTTCTGTTCTGCGCACTCCGTACCTTTTCTGGCAGGTTGGAACTGCGCAGGGGACCGGTTGCGTAAAATCACAGATCTACTGGTGTATGTAGATGCAGTCCACAACTGTTGGAGTCGAAAGTCAAAGTGAGCAGATACGTCAAACGAAAATACGAATGTCACATAGACAGTCATATTTTAGCGTTTTCTTGCAAATTTTGGAAATTTTTTCTGGTTTAAATTTTTTTGTTAATGTCACCTTACTTTAGGGTGAAATTAACTAATTTGGGGAAATGAAAATGACACTTTAAACAAACGATCCTATTTTACGTTAAGCAGCACTCTCTTTCTTAGCAGAAGTAGTAAAAGCAAACGCACTCCGCCTCCTTGTACTGATAAACAGTAACACTGCAGGTGATAAATGCACTATACTGACGTATTTGGCAAATTAACAATAACAATACCTATTGTGCAAAGCGTACAAGTCTTCTTACGTCTAAACATTATGCGACCTTTATTCGGTTGTATTTAGTGTCGTCTGCTGCTCGATTTCATAGTCATCGAATGTAAAGAGTTCATTGATGCGGCAAGTAACTTCATACGGGGTTTGTTTTATTGCTCTGCTTCCAACAATAATTAAGCGTTAAACCTTGTAACAGTTATGCGCAGTTAAGAAAAACAGCTGTATACAGTAGGCTAATTTGTAAAGGAGAAAAAGGGCAGAGAGTGCGTGAGACTTTTCTTGAGCTGTGATTGAAACTCCTAATTGCGACGTGATCCAGGCCCAGTTACATATCATTCTAACATTTGAAAGCAAAATTATCTGGAAGCATCACATCAAACAGCAAAGCTTCAAGAATACCTTAGTACACACACGTGACATCCTTTTCAGATGAAGCACTTTCGTTTTACATTGTTTTCGAATAAAGGACACATCTAGGTTTGTTCGCACCTGATTCGCCTTTTTGCCTCATCCTCTGCGTGTTCAGGGTCACAGCAATTTCTTTACCTGCTTCAAGAATTTGTGTTTTGCTTTTTCTGCACTTGATACGTTTGACTTTACATCCAGCAAGTGAACATTATAACCATTTAATAAAGATCGGCCCAACGTGGTCTATATCGCTCTCTCACTTCCTCTCACATATTGCTCTCTCACTTCCTCTCACATATTGCTCTCTCACTTCCTCTCACATATTGCTCTCTCACTTCCTCTCACATATTGCTCTCTCACTTCCTCTCACATATTCCACATTCGTTTATCTGTTTTAGCCAAAGTGGAAGCAACTGATAGAAGAAATATACGCGCAGCGCGCATAGACGGATTCTTGCAAAAGTAAGAACCAAGACCTCTGCAGAATCAGCGCACCTTCGACTCTTAAAGATTGGCTATGAAGGTAGACGGCAAGTTCCGGTAAAACGTGTACGATGTGTACGAGTGACTTCTGGCCTATTTCGTTTTTCTATCGATCCCGGCTGTCAAAATAAAAGCAAACTTTTCAAGCACCCACGACCGCACCACGTTCGCAAACTTAAGAAATTGTGCTTTTCCTGGCGGCACAGCTTCAGAACACTCGAGTGTATAGTAACCAATTGCCAAAATTCCTTTCCGCCAACTGTGTGCTTAACCGTGCTTGCTGCAATTAACCAAACTGCCCTTGGTCTAGCAAGCGTCTTGTGACGGCCTACCAGATACCCTTGACGTCCGTGCATGACTTGAAGCAAACAATGCGTACAGTCAGGAATGCACTTACGGAATTTGTCGTGTCGTCCGCCTTTTTGCGACACAGCTGCCCTCCGCTGCGGAACTTTGTACAGGTTCAACAACGGTCGCATTCGCGCGCGCAAACGAGATAACAAATCGCCAGAACTGGTGTAAGCGTCCACAAAAAAACACCTTGGTCCTTTAGATTTTTCAAGGAAACAAAAGAGCAAGTTTTGGACACTACCACTGATCAATTTCAGATAAGTTGTTCAACTATTGAGATAAACTGTTTGGCTACATAGCGTAAATATGTCCAAGTGGGCGAGATATTCAAGGTTGGGCAAAAATCTTGTTTTCCTATAAATTTAGTATTTTGTCACTCCCACGCATATTTACATGCTTTACAGTTTATGATAGATAAGAAAATACCGATGGCAAAGAGCAATTTGAACAATATCGCGGGACGGCGATAAACGACACACCGTTGTTGTGGCGAAGTCTTGTTGCTTCATCCGGACGTATTTGCTGCCTAACCTTAAATTTTGCTTTGAGGGAAAAACTGGGCCATTTAACCTGATGTTGCTTTGCAGCATGGGCACCTAAATTTTTTCACCATGGGTCAGATAACCGATAGTATGACGAGTGCGCGCCGAATGGTTTATTCGATAATATGCAGTAAATACTCAGAACATAAAGACAGCAGATATATTTATCAAAACGTTGTCAAAGAAAACCAAACTCCTTGCGCAGACGACCCGGAACCATGTTAAATAGTAGTATCTGTAACTTTTTCCCACTCTACCACCTAACTTACGAAAAGTACTTGGAGGGGATCGTCTGACAGCTCTTCTGATGAAGCATTGCAGGCCTATCGGTTCTTTTATGTCGCCATAAATTCCATGTTTCTTGAAATTTTCCGTGGCGAGGTGTAATGCACTTTAGCTAAATTGTAGTCTTTTGCAATATGCCTATCTAAGAGTCTAGAACTCTTAGGAGTTCTGGATATCCCTGGTGTTACCATATGCAAAGTTGCTATCTCTGTACGCTCAACAGCCAATAATGAAGTTTTTGCCCATTTTTCGCTGCTTTAAAAAGTTAAAAACAACCTTCAACCATACATTAGTTTGTGCTATAACTGACCAGATATAAACCTTTAATGCTCCTTTTTGTACTATGCTCATGTTGGTTTGCAGACCACTTCTACTGCTCATATCCGTGAAAAGACCAATTACTATTTTGCCTCTTTGATGAAATAATGTAATTGGGACACGGATGCACGAATTACAAATTCGATGCAATATCTTTGTAGTCTGGGTGGTTCTATACTTTTGCAAATGACTATATTTTTGCTCATTCGTGCATTGTGCCACAGTGCAGCGGCGGACCGGATAAATTGATTTCACGGCCGGACTTGGCCCGTATAGTTTAAAGAATTCTTCAAGAAGTGTTCTTTGAAAGACGTACTCAGACCCCAATACTTTTGGAAGCTGAGTGCAATGAATTTAAGCAAACTAACAAAAAATCGTTTGCGCCAGAGTGTTGCAGTTTCGAAGAAATCTCATATCTTTCATTCAATGATCTTTTGCATGTTTCATTCCTATTTTTTAAAACTATTCTGATGCCTTAACGCTGCACTCCCTAATTTTGACCTGAACTGACGTCGCAGCAGAAACAATCCCGATCATAGCGCAGTGATATTTCGCAATGCAAATTTTTCCTGCCTTTGCCACAAAAATATTCGTACATGGCAATTGACCTAATTTGAGCGATAAAGAACTCCTGATAACGTTAGGTGGCTGCCGAGCGGATAAGCATCACTTGCAGCTTTCACAGAGAAGAAAATAACGCTTGCAAACGCTGATTTCACCACATTCTCCGTCTTATGCAAGGGCTGTTTCCAACAAATGCCATCACAGTATGCTGTGGGCTTCACGCAAACAGTTACTTTGATTCAAGCTTGTGAAAATCAATAAAATGTAAAAAAATAGCAGATTTGTCCTAATGATCTTTTCTATGTGGTTTGATTGTAGAAAGTTTTTTTTCAAACGCAGAAAAAATACCAGTCTCATGACAATCAAAGCTAGTGGTCCTCACCGGAAAGCTTTCAAAGCCTACATACCGCAGACTTTTCAAAACCAATTTTCTGCTTAGTTTTGATAACATCGATTTTTCCTACGCCTGATGCACGGTAAACAGCACATAATAGTGGTGTGTGTAAGCAGGCAGCAATTTTTTACTCATAATTTAACAATTTTTCTACTCAGCTCGCTTAAATACTGATTAAATGACAAATATGCTTCGTGACCTCCATTAGGCTTGCTTTACTGAAAAATTTGTGACGGTATTGTGAGTTGTGCATATGCCAAATGTGCTCAGAGCCTTAATCAGCAGCACAACAACACCATACTTTCGTGCTTTGCCTGCTTTCGCTCAATGGTTCTTTGTTGTTTACGAAAAACGGAATGAAACAAAAAAACACTGACTTTACGTCATTCACCAAGTTTTATTTTTAGATTTTAAGTAAATTATTTCAGCTGCAAGCTTGACCTGGATTTAGCCACGATCAAATACGGGACATACGCGCGTTGGTTTATCACCAAACTGCTGCGAACAATCTACTGCCCTCTCTAGGATTGGAAATCTGTAATGAGCAGGGCCACTTTTTTGCTTTCGCACTGTCCTGACGATGTATTCTTGCTTTGTGTGTACACGTGATACGTTGAAACGTCACAAAGAAACGACGCAAAAATTTGAGCACAATAATCATACGAACCCGATTCGTAAATGCACAAAAATTTTAAAAAACAACAATAATACAACAAACATTTAGTTTATTGAAACATTTTAAGCCAAGCAGTCTTGATTTGTTTCATACTAACAATCGCGGGCAAATTTTTCTATTTTGCGATGAAACTTATGAACTGTATATTTTAGTCTAAAAGCACGTACGTCCAACTTGTATTTTCACGATCATATCGTACTTGAGTAAAGCGTCAAATGATCAAAAGGATAAAAACAAGTCAAACGGGGATACGAACAACTCCAAAATTTATATCGGACGCTTTGTCTTGCAGCAGTTTTCCAACGATTTGCAAACCTCAAGACGTTATCTTATGATAGCCTCGTGCGCTACCACCATATCTACATGAAAAGGCCTGTAGCGCTTTTGAAATTTATTACGAGTTTTGTGGAGTTCACCACTATTCTGCCTCCAATACAATTCGTATATACAAAGGTTGTTTGCTAACTAAACCTTACTTATTTCCCGCTGGATGCCACCATTATTGATTGATTATGTTAAATGTTGGTTGCTTTCTTTAATCAATGCAGACGAGATTATTTAACATTTTGTTGATTTAGAGTCGATAGACCATAACATTCATGACGAAACAATGATAAAGTAACAACACCATCTCGTGCAGAAGTTTCAGAAAAGCGTGCAAACATTCTGAATTGTTTGTAAGCTTGATTTGTTTGCATTTAACATTTCGAATCAACTTACAGCGTCAGGAGTGCAGTGAGTATACTAATGTCTTCCCGCATTCGCACCAGACTGTATTTGCTAATCGATCAAAGCATTCAATTTTTGATAGATTTGCACCAACATTCCATTTTCTGTGAAAACTGGATTTGATTAAACTATCAGCTTCAGAAAAGAAATGTTCTGTAGAAAAAGGCAGTTACGGTGTGCAACTGCTCGTGGCAGGCTGACCCATATGAGAATAGAAGTTTTACAAGTTTAGAAAGACGAACGCTAACACAGAAGCGACGTCACAGATGGCAAGCTCTGAAATCGAATTGTTGGTAAACCGCGACCTGTCTTTTGTTAATCCTCGCTTATTTATTGTTCGCAGACTGGATTGTTTAGAGTGCTCATCGCGCACGGGTATTGACCGCGATTGTATGATGTCGCAATTGGCACGCCATCAGGCTGCTCTTTTCAAGCGGTATCATGGTGCTGAGTGCTGATGCTCAAGTTTTGCGGCTTGAAGTGAGCTCAGATACAATAGGAATAAACAGTGCGGTCAGTGGAACATATTGTAGACGTGTTGAGGAAGACAAATGCATGTAACATGTTAAGCTTTGTAAGAAAAAATTAAGAGACGTCATTTATGCTGAGCGTTCTCAGCATATCAGTCATGTGCATAGTTTAGGGCAGAAAATTGTTGAAAGCAGTGCCCCATCAGCTTCGTCACATTTTAACAGCATATAAGTGCCTTTAGTTGCGGGTTAAAAATAGCGACATAAGTGGTGATATCCAGAAAAACTTCATACACTCTGTGCTGGCTGCGATGTTGCTGCAAGAGGCTTTCTTTTTTCCCATACCTATAGTTCCCCAATTAGGATAAACGTTTGTCGTTTGAATTATATTTAGCTAATCACATGTTTCTTTTTCATGTGTCAATAACTTCGCATTGCCAACGATTAAACTGCGCTGCAAATCTACGTTGCATGCATGAGATAGTGATGTTTCCGTGGCAATCAATCAAAGAGAACAGACGATTGCGAATGGAGTTTCCTAGATATACTGAAAGTAAAGAGTGGGACTTGCTCATAGACAAGAGAAACGCTATCAGCCAAGATAGGGCGCAAGTGCAACGATCGAAACAAACCAGTATCAGAACAACCCTTATTCGGGATTTCGGTTGCATCTCGTATCACTAATAGTAATCATCAGTAAGTAGGGACGTTGACAAGGAGAGCGTTTATCGTAATTGGAACGAATTGAAACTCTCTGGAAACAGTGGTCGTCTTAAAATGGTGCGTTTCAAAAACAAAAACCAGTGGACGGGAGCGTTCTGCGCAGATCCGTTGCATCAAGCATCAACGTCTTGAAAAGACAAGGAAACTTACTGAACTGATATTTTTATTTTTACTTGCAACTGCCTTGCTGTTGACACATGTACGTCAGGTAGAATGTAGAAATGAGAGTTGCTGCTCACGTTTTGACGAAAAAAACGTTCAGTTAGCTTTAAGAAAATAAGCACGTCTCGTTATTGTTAGAAGCAAAGATTGGACAGGATTGAGCACAGTTTTGACAGTTGCGAGAAAAATGATGGATGCTGTTGATTTTTCAAAATGTGTACCGTTTCACCTGTCACTAGCTTGAAATCAACAAACAAGGGGAAACTTTTCCTAACTGATGATTTTCGATTTGGTAAGTTGCTCCAGTGGAAAGTGTTCGTTAATGAGATATATTTCAAGCTGTTTGTCTTGCAAAGAATGGGTTGGAAAGTTGACTATAGCCTCGTCAAGCATGCTGTTGCGAGGAACTAAACGATAGTACGACTAACAGCTGCTTGGTATTGTGCTACATACACTAATTGTTCCACCTTCCTGGTCTGTGGAAAAAAACAATGTACCTGTTTTTTTATAAATAAGCTTGGAGGTATGTATTTGAGAAAAGAATTCCTCTTCCTTGCATGGTACCAGATGTTCATGGCTTTCGTTGGTTGGAGTTCAATTTTGAAGCAAGCAAACTGGGTTGTTTAGGCCTCAATTAGAAAATCAAATATCACATTCAAGGGATTTTTCACGTTGCTTCTATCTACCCAGAACTTTAAATTTGCTTTGTTGGTTGTCAAAATGCAGAGTTAAGATTTTAAAAGAAGCGCCCAGTCTAGGATGGGGAAGGACTTTCCAGCTGAGCCATAACACTTCTAACCAGCCGCATGTTTCTGCTAAATAACAGAAAATAAGGTTCAAAATACTTTATCCTGTAAATGCGGTTCAGTGTAAAAAACCCGTTCGTTTCAAATAACAGCAACAAAAATTTTTGTTAGTCTACCATGATGTGTACAGAACTTTGCTTGGGTTCTCTTCTCCATCCGAACAAAGGCATTGCAAATTTTTAGTGATTATGATTTCAAGTCATTATGAGAAGTGCGCCATAGTGACTAAAAGGACAACATACACAGACCCAGCTTGATTTTGTGAGTTATTGCGGGACTTCACTGAATCAGAACTTGATTCAAACAGCTCCTGGGTTGGAGCTCAGCTAGGTTTTTCCGAGCTCGAGGCGATACAAAACAAGAACATGAAAGTTAGCGTCACAATCCAAGTTTCATCTATAACGACACAAAAAGCATTATCTGCCTACAACGTTGTGCGCGCAACACAAGATACTGAATTGCATTTAACAGTATTACGTGATAACAGCGTACAAAGTTTGTTTGTCGCTGCGTTTCATATCCTCTTTTCTCTTTCTTCGCATCCGTTGAGAGAGCACGACTGCTGCTACGATAATACAGGACAATAGCCATCCAGCCAGCGCAGCAATGACGATGTAGAGCGTTTTGGATTTCTTTTGATTATCTGCAAAGCATACGTCATTAGGAAAGCTTACTCTAAGCATCGCGCAGTTTGAAACATTCGCACTAGAGTAAATCTCATGATTCTACAAACTGCAATGTCACTGAAAAAGCGTTGAGACGTTCAAAAGATACCAAAACGTCAGCATCTTGTAGCTGTCGTCATCAAGGTTTGATGGAAAATAACCAGCTAAACACAAATGGCTTCAGAATGCTTTATTTCTAGCCACAGCTGGAAATAAACTACGTCGTTTGGTTTTTTATTTTCTTTTTCATCTTATGGCTTGTGACGTGAAAAACGTCATCGAATTTTAAAGGAGTTTCTTTCGGTGAAAACAGTTGCGGTCAATCAAGTTGAATGGCTGATTTTCGAGCAGCAACGTCACTTACTTTTTTCACCTCTAGCGCCACTAGTGGTGTTTAAGATCGTGCGCGTTGAAACGGAGGCGTTGTTCGACGGGGTTTGCAGGTGGTGAACAGGCGGTGGCGGCGCCTCTGCGAACATGCGAGAGATGGTGCTGCCAGCTTCAAAGGCAGAAGGAAGCTCACGTTTGCGCCTCGACGAGCAATTCTGTCGGCACGAACGACGTTTATTATTATCAGTGAAGGCTTGTACGACCCCAGAACGGAGATCTTGTTCCAAAAATATATCCAGCTACTTTTGCGGTATTTTCGTGTTGAAGCCAAATGTTCCACGATGCCAATAACAGGTTGTGTACAACATGATTGGAGTACATGTAAATTTTAGGTGTTTAGACATTTCGCACTTTCCAATCGACGATATAAACTAAACCTGTTTCGGTCATTTTGAAAAAATTGGGATTGAAGGTATTACTTCATTCTATTTCAATGCTGTTGTTTTCATGGGATCAGGGTTGCCAGGTTGGCCCTTTTGGGGTCAAATTTCAGAAATTTAGTTCCAAATAACACTTGCTGGACCCAAAATTTTCGTTTGGCCCTTTGGCTCTTTTTTGGGCCTTTTCCAAGATACGCTGGCCCCTTGCAAGAATTAGATCTGAGCTCCCTGCATTCGATTAACTTTTTTGCTTTGTAATCCATGACTCGCGCAGACCAAGGCATCAAAGAGTTGCCTTTACTTTTCTCACATTGATATGCAAACTAGGAAAATTTTTATGAACCAAAAACAACCTTGACGACATCCTTGATAACTTTAACTCCTTGTCTGTTATAGAGATTGTGGTGACCGTTTTTTCACTTGTGTACAGCAAAGAGCTGCGCACCAAAAAACTTTTAGTTCGTGTTGCGAAATTACGAGGAATTTGCGCAGTCGTTTTCTTGGATGAAGTGTAGTTCTCGGTTTCGATGGAATAAGCATTTATCAGCATTACTGTTCAAATTCTACTATTTGAAAGCATAAAGGACAAACATATGATACCAAAGCAGATCATGTTTACCGCAAGTGTGCCTATTTTCAAGTTTGTCACATTTTGGGATGTTGAAAAACAAACCAATGTTGTGAATAACTTTTCCACAATGATTTAGATATCAGGGTATCGAGGAAATTGACCTTGCAGAATATTTCCGAATCATTAGATTGATATTATAGGATGAACTGGCAGGTGTGACGGATGACGTCACATTACCACTGAGACATACATAACATCACCATAAACAGAAGACACGTTTAAGACCTCTCATATATAGTAGTAGGGTGAACATGTAGCAAAAGAGCAATCTCGGTGGGTGATCTCTATCGCTACTTTAAAACCTTTGATGGCTGAACGTGTTGTACGCATAGTTTCGAACTTCTCGGCGACGCAGTCTATCAGCAACACACGGAGCTCAGATAACATGTTCTAGAAATAAAGTAAATCCAGAGAAAAACTTCATGACCTTTATTGCCATCGTGGAAAAATGCCTTTTTTACGAATACAACTATATCTTTTGGGGCCCAGGTCAACGAACTCGAACGCATCTATTTCTTTCACCCGACTTACAGGCACACAGTCTCCGACGCAAAGGTTCAGGCTGCAGTGAAGTGTGACCGTGCTTGAATGTGAGAATAGAAACACTCTGAAACGGAACCTTGCGAAAGTTGTTTCTCCGCTCGTAACCACTGACGTTTGAATACGGGAACCAGGACACCTACAAGAAAAAAAGCAGTTGCCTTTCCATCCTTCCAAACGCCAAAAACTTTGGATTGCACCTTGACTTAAAAACTATGTGAAACAGAGATAAATCTCAAGTCAGTGCAATGAATAACTGTGTTTGTATTATGGTTTCGCTAAAAAAATGAGAAATCAGAAACTATAGGCGTGATGCTTCTTGTTTACCTGGAATTTGGATTCGGAAAGCAGTGGATGACTCCAAAATTCGTAGCTACGCCAATATATCCAAACATGCAATCATGCAGACTACACCTCTGTAGGCTTGACAACCGAAAAACTCGAAAATAGGCAAGCTTGCATAAAGCTATAAAAAGTCAGTCAAAATGTTTAGATTCAAACAAAAATTGACGTGAATAGTTACTCTCTTTCTACATTTGTGTTTATTTGCCAGTATTTTTTTATTTTCTCTATTTCGATCTTCTGGCCAAGGATTTGTCCAGAAAGCTTCCAAAAAGCCTCGACAACATTTTGGCGTTAAAAGACGTACACGCTTATCCCAAAACGTCTCAAGGCATATACGCTTACCCTAAACCTTCCCATGCTTCGCCACAATTTTTTCTTTGAGTGTCTAAGTTTCTGTCAGAATAGCAAGCTTTTCGTAGATATATAATTCTTCGCAAGGTACATCAATTTTTTTCAACTTTTAAGTGGCAGAGTGTTTTTGTACGCCTTCTTTAAACACTAGAAAAATTAGAAAGTGACGTGCATTTCGTTTGCTTCTATTTCAAGCCTGAACAGGGAATAGTTAATTCCATGACCAACCCGGCTTGTGAAAGGAAAGCAGGCGTGACATGTTGAACGGTGAGCTGGCTTTGCGTCACAGACCTTTTTTTTCATTTCGTCACAGACCTTAGTTCGAGGGTGGCCTTTCTTTAACGCGCCTTGTTTGACCAGAGCTTAATCATGATGTGTCTCGGCGTTTCACGGTCAAAGAATTTAAGTGCGATGCCAATTTCTGTTTTTTGAGATGACGAACACCACGGTGTTTTGTGGAAGGCTCATTGCGGTAGAATAAAGAAAAACTGATTTAAGGGTACAAACTGTTTTACGGGGCGCAAAAGCGGCACATTGCATTTACGAATGAGTCAAGTTTGGTCTTAGACGGACATGACCAGCATATAGGTTTGTTCAATAATTTGAATGTAAAGGGCTGGACATTAAACATGCAAACATGGCGTTTTGAAGAGCTGAATTACATGTTGATCACTGTTTAGCAAAAATATCGCTTCAGCAATATTTTTTTTTCTACACTCTTTGCATGCTATTGCCTGTATCTCCGACAGAATCGAAAAAGCTTACTGCTGGTTGAATGCTGTCAGCAAATATAAGTTAAACCGTTTTTCAATATTTAACTTGCTCTGATTACTCTATCTGTGGACATTTTTCCCACAAGAGTCTTTTTTGGGCTATGTTATATCTTCGTTTTAGTTTCTTGCAAATAACAAGTTGCGTGTTTGCTAACGTAAGTTGAAACGTACTTTTCATTTTTCTAATTTTTTTAAGACTGCAAAAGAGGTACGAATGCACTTGGGCTTCACGGATGCTTTTGTTGCTGCTTTCTGCATTCCGCTACAAATGTCCTGACAAAAATGCACCAGTGCGTGCAACCGATTGTGAAGCGTCTCTGTTTGTACTTCTGACCACATATGGGAGGTTGTGAAGAAAATGATTACAGCATGTCTTTCTTTTTTGAGTTACATCCATTACAATACATGTTTAACAGCGAAGCGATGTCATGCAGTGATGTAGCCAGGATTTTGCTAATGGGTTGGGGCGCTAACTTTAGAAAAAGAAAACCTGATAACAGAATCGCGTCTTTCCACCCAGCGAGTTTCGCACAAATGTTTAAGTTGACTTTTCGGCCAGATGTCGTTTGTTTTTTGTTTGGACGAGCTTTCGCAGAATAGTTGCACGCCGGGCAAACCGCGATAATAAAAACACATTGTTGTGGCAGTTGAACTGCTCCACCTGGCCACTGTCACATGCCTCGTCCGCTAATACAGAGAAATACTTCACGTTCGCCACATCTTTTACAATTTTAGTTTGACTTTGCTTGGCAAACAAGCTGATTATCTTGTTTCGCATGTCCCAGCTATTGTGCGAAGCATCAGGCCCGTAGCCAGGATAGGAGAGAAAAATACGTTTTTTAGTGGGGCAAGATTTTTGTTATTATCGTATGTTTTAATAAAAAAAATTTTTGGGCACAACAAAATTTGGAGGGCACAAATACGTAGTTGGGGGTGAATTGGCCCCGAATGACCCCGTGGCTACAGGCTTGTGAAGCATTATAAAACGAATCAGTTGTAGTTCATCAGCAGCACCTAAGCGCAGTCTTAAATGCAACTCTAAAAACCCGGCCATTGGGAACAGGTTCATCATAAGTGCGAAAGCGACCGCAATCTCCATGACCACGTAGAGGTAGCTGCTGACGACCGCAAAATTCGACAACTTGCAGTACAACCCCGTTTATGCATCACAGTCGAACTTTGTTTTGGTCTATGACTTTTCCTGCGTTCGGAAAGCATTTTTCTCACGTTCACGTTTCCTTTATTTATGCGGAGTCTAAGAAATGCATCAAACATCTCGGCGCAAAGCAGGTGGTATTGGCGTGCTAGATGAGAGTTTTGAGAATTATAATCTTGTTTCGCTTTTTTTCAATTTTTGTGCAGATTTTTCCAACAGGCCGAGGTGCTGCTACTGCCAAAATCAGGTGCAAACGCATCGTACCATTTGAAAAATGCCACTTCATGGATTTTGCAGTAGGCTAACTATTTCAGTTTCTCAAAACCATCGCATTTCAAAAGGTCGCTTCTGGAAACCTATACGCACTGATGGGCGTCGAAAGGTGGGTGCAGGGAGGCAAGACACCCTTGGATTTTGAAATTTGATATTTCCTATGAAATTTTAGCAAAAAAGGTTGTTCTCTTTGTTTCGAGTGAGTATAATGACATTTCACCACTGTTGCTCCCCAGAAAAAATCCTTTTGGCGCCCAGGGCTGCAGTACCGGAAAAAAGCATACGAAGATGAAGGAGTCCAACTATTTAGCAATAAAGTTATTTGGTCGCCCTCGCGCAGACAAAGTCTCAGTGCCATTACTCGATCACTAGCATGCCTATGGCATTCGTGGAAACATTGTCGCTACCAGTTGCATCAGATGTTCGTTGCTGCTCTTCCACAGGTGGACAAGTTTTATTCTGACAGTGATCAATAGAAACTTTGAGGACATGGGCGTTGGAAGGGGCAGGGGAGGACCTTGGCCCCCTTGATTTTGAAATTATTGGCTAAAAAAGGTTCTTTTTTCAGTTTCGAGGGGTAAAAAACAAATTTCACCACTTTTGGTCCCCCCTGGAAAATTTTTTTGGAAAATCTCCTACTGGCTCCCCCCTGGAAAAAATCCTTCCGACGCCCATTTTTGAGGCTGTCACCTTGATTTGTTTCATCCGAAGAAAATTTTTATTCATTCACCAGAAACGTGCCCATCTTCACTCATTATCCAAACACATTACATGACATTTTAGAAAATAAAAGTGCGGTGAGCAAGTGATTAACAAAACAAGGAATTGGTTGCGCTAGCAACTAGCGGTCACTAACACTTGGCCTGCAATATCTCCAGCGTGAGCACATTGCGAGCCTTCATGCTTTGTGACGTTTAAACGAAAGAACAGTGCGTGACCCCGGGCCGCAACCAGCTGAAATTTTCGGGGGTGGTGGTGAGGGGCAAAATGATTGTAACTTGTGCCTAACAACTAAAATTGTTTTGACATTTTCACAATGTTTTTGGGGCAATTGCCCGGTTCCCCGTTGGTTTGGGTCTGGCACGAGCAGGGGCTACAAGAAGGGGGTACAAGAGGCACATCGTACCCGGGACCGGTAGGTATTGGGGCCCGGGAGCATGAAAATGCGCATGCTAAGTTTTTCTGTGATCAATTCCAAACTACTAGTGTAAGCCAGTTGCCAGTATAACAACAAACCTATTTCTAAATCTTAGTATAGTAGCTGTTTATCTATACTCTGATTGCCATACGAACAAACTATACAAGTTTCGATGAGGGCCCCAGAAGCTAGGGGGCCCTGTATTGGTCTTCGTATCCCCTGGTAAAATTTCTCTCAGAGGCCCTGGGCAAGAGCTCTAGTTTGTTTCAATGCCTGTAGAGCGCGTTACACCAATTTGTTGTTTTGAAAGTTATTGCAAATATGAGTTGGTAAAAATTTGTAGCAACTTTTTTGAAACTTCTACGGTACGTTTTCTTTGAATCAAGTAGCACTGCAATTCTCCGAAGTCCGTATCAACGTCAAGCGCTGTTGTCACATGTTTATGTTGATTTTCTCAGTACCAATTCTCTCTGATCTGCTCGATAAACGTTTTACTCCACAACTATAATATTCCTGGCCATCGTCAAAGCGCTCTGTTTTGGAGTCATGCAATCCCAGCGCATAGATTAGTTGCGCTTGAGCGGTCCAGATTCCTTCTGTACCGCTCAAAAACGTGTTTGGACTACGAGTTCATATCGTTGGCTCTAACGCGGCGGAAACAGGCAGATTTTCACTAAAAGGACCAAAGTAAAGACCAATCCAACGGAGGAAAACACTCACCCTGGCGATTTGATGAGGAAAATCTTGGTGGCGGCATTCCCTGAGATAGAGGGAATTGCCCAGCATTGATTCAAAACAACCTTTATTTGTCCATCAGGATCCAAGTCCGTAGATATCTAGAAACAAAATGAAAATAAAATCTGGATTTATCCAGAAAATTCCATGTGTCTCAAAATACATTAAAAATGAACATCGTGGAATGCGCAAACAAGTGGGAAGCAGGCCAGCGTGCACCTATGCAAAACTTTTCAAAGTAGGAAAAAGGCACAGACCACCTGACTTAGCAAGATTGTTTTTGTTATTTTCTGTTGCAATTAAAAACTTTTATTTAACTTTTCGCCGATACCTCTTATACACGGCGAAAAGTTCAAGTTAAAGTGTGAATATTATGGAAAGCTTCAGCTTTGATAAAGCTTCATAATAATCGCATAAAGCTTTTTGTGAGCATCACATGAGAAGTTTTTTGTGAGCATTGACTACTATCGGCCTGTATTCACCCAGTGCACGCCTCACATGGCACGCTGTCTTCCGCACCAGTTGCATTCCCGAATCTTTGTCAGAACATACGCTTGGGCCTTGTCTAAGACGCACCACGAAACTTTATATTTTAAACGTTCCACAATCCTTTTTCACACCTCTATTTTTTGCGAAAGCGTCTTGTGTTAATAAGTTGCCATAGGCCTTTTTTGTTGAATCTCCTTTCCACATGTTTTTCATTTAAAACAGAGTTTTTTCAGAACCTGACGTAAAGGTAAAACGTAAGTTAAAGTGACGTCAGGTTAAATCGTAAGACAAAGTCACGTCAGGGTGAAACTTGAACTTTCTGCAAATTCGCATTCGTGAAATTGAGTGAAACTTGAAAGTTTTGATAAGTTGTATAAGAAACAATAACGCAACAACCACTGATTTAAATAATTGTATTTTGAAGCGTCCAGTATGCTTTCAATTGAGTCACTGATTGTTGCGTTATTGATTTTTCGCATTATAAACAGCAACGCAAAAGTGAAGATTAGAATCAAGTCATGATGGACCTTTCAAAATCAAATGCTTTTGTAGCTACCAAAAGTAAATAAACTGATTAAGTGAATTTGCTCTTTGATTTTGCTGGTGATGAATGAAAGCGGTTGTTTTGGAAAGGTACAACATGATTCAATCTGTGCATTACGCGCTATTGGTCTTTAAATAGACAACGCAACAGTGCATCTTGATTACGTTTCCCAGACCTACGCTTACCAAACCTTTTAGTTATATTTATTTTAAAGGATGTGAATCAGTGACTTGGCAGCGATCCCCGCGCCGTCTATTTAAGACAGTGGTTCTGAAAGTGGTCGATATCGACCCCCAGGGGTCAATTGGACCATCCAAGGGGTCGATAAATAGTCACGGAGTCGAAAGGGGGTCACTGAACGGCCAGGGGCTCAATGAATAACTGCTGGGGTCTACTGGAGCAATGAAGCCTCCAATTCAAAATTATTGTCAATCGCGCAAGGAATGCAAGCGGCATTTTCAACAAATCAAACAAAATTAAGATCGCTGATCAAATCTCAGCTACAGTAGTTTGAAAGCACATTCGATTCGAACAGTTTTTTTATCAAATCATCCACTGTGATGACATTATGAAAACTGTTCTTTTTGTTACGTCACAAACAATATTGTAGTCCATGTGTCGCAGTTGAAAGTACTGCACTCAAATTTATTTTGACACATGCTTTCCTTGCATTAGTGACTGTTGGTCTAGGCCACGGGGTCTACAGAAAATTGTATACAAACTTTAATTGGGGGTCAACGTGCAGAAAAATTTGAGAACCACTGATTTAAGACGTATCTCTGACCGAACGATTCTTCGCAGGAGGGTTCGTTTCGCGTGGCCTGGGTCAGTGCGAAAAATCGTTGTTTCACTGCCACTTCGGCGTGAAGCATGAAACGTCTTTTGCGATATTATTCTCCTGCCGAGCGTATCGCAATTGTATGACGTCCGACGTTCTGTGTCTCGGCTCTAGTTTGAGAGCAAAACGCTAAAAAACTATCGTGGACGCCGGTAACGCATGAAGTTCATGAGAGCAACTGAAGGGATTTTACCTTCCTTTGAAAGTGGCCATTTTTCAGAATATAGGCGATATACAGGACGCTTAACCAAAACTTAATTGCAAACTTTCCTTTTCTACGCCTCCATATCCTGCAGCCTTTCGGCCGGTGTGGAAAACCAAAGCTGCTGTTCTACTAAAAGCATCACCACTGTGGGTTGAAGAACGGAATGAATGGCAATCTATATTTAGTTCAAGGCAGTGTTCAACTTGGCATGCGATACACCAATGTATGTGTCGATTTGTTCACTTCGGCATCGCACTGCGAAATTCTGTACCAAAGGTGTCGTTAAAACCAGGGTTGCGGAGACGGCGTCGCAAGGAGTCGGAGTTTTTTGGGTGGATTCGGAGTTGAAGTCGGATTCCTAAAAACAGAGTCGCTGTCGCAGTCGAATTTTTTTATCCGACTCCGACTGCGAAGTCCAACTGGATCGAATCATTTTTTGATCGCACTCCTAAGTTAGGATCCTATCTCGTGCCTGTTGAGATTGTGCATTTTATTTTAAAACTTCTTTTGAAAAACAGAACGTCTTGGCCTTACCGAGATCAGTGTTTCTCAGCATATATAGGGCGCTGCAGTATTTTGGTGGCGCCGAACCTAGAGTTTCGCGGAAGATCGCCAGCTGTTGCGCAATAACTTCATCATGGAAGTAATTATCTACCATCACCTATTTGAACCTTCAATATACCACGAGAGTAATGGTCAAAGCATGCCGTGGCTCAAAATAGGTTGTGTTAGAGCTTTACAGAGTTTTGAAGTTTTTTCTATTGTTTTCGAAAGCTTTTTGACAATCCCAACACTGTTCGAAAGATGCTGTTTACTGATGATTCTCTTGATGACAATTACCTCAGTTCAGGATCTTTTTATTTCAGTCACAACGACATCTTACACTAATGGTTCATTATTGTGCCACATAACCAACAAGTTTTTTCAAGTCAACGTACCTGTGCGTAAACAAAATCACCAGTGCTTAGGACCGCCGAAGGGTGGTATTCTCTCGTGTAAGATGGGTTCGTGAACAGCTGGAGTGACGACTTTATAGCGGTGCTTCCAACTAGGGTATTGGTCTGTTGTGCAGCTGCTTTCGTATTCAGCGTCAAGAGCCCAACTAATATGAGCCACAGAGTCTGGCGATGTCCGCTATAGAAATGAGGCAGCGTTGAAATTCCAAGTTTAGTCATGTTTGTTGTGTGCATAGGAATGCATTCGATCACACAAGATTGCCCTGGCCTTAAGATAACATCCGGGACATGCTTAATTGCTGTTGCTGAAGAAACCTTTCAACAAGTCATACGATTATGAAAAACAGTTTTCTTTCACAAACTATCTGTAGACAAATAATATTTGAGATCAGCAGACTCATATAAGCAACGTTGATGTCGTGGCTAAAAAACTGAAATATCGTTTACACATAAGTGAACCCTCGGGTTCTAAGTTTTATACATACAAGCCTCTTCGCGCACATTACTAAGACGTAGCATGTTTCATGAAAACTGCTCTAAATTTTTATCTCAAAACAAGAAGTTACTCAAACACGGTGCACTGGGTTATTTTCTCGATGATATCAAGCGTTTTCCTGAGAGATCAGGTCTAGCCTATCGTAAACGTTTTCTGAACAAGTTGAAGGAAAAAAACTGTTTGTTAAAACACTATACGTTACTAGCTGCTGCTTGTATAAGTAGCAGTAACTGAAAAGAGGGCCAGTTGGTTCCTGTCGTATCCAGTCCCGTCGCTACCAGGGGTCTTTGGTGGGCTTAGCCCCCCAAACAAAGCTCCAAGCCCCCAAATTGTAATATGAAACACTCAAAATAAGTGGAGTTTTTGCCAATTTTTATAATGCCAAGGCCCCTTGCACAAACGTAAAGCCCCGTACTGAAGATTTTCACGCGACGGTTCTGGTCGTAGCGTGCTCAGGCCAGTCGTTTATAGATTCCTACGTGCCACCGATCTCTCTGAAGATATCACCATCTAGTTTGAATGTATGGCTATTCTGTCAAACCTTTAAGTTACTAAACAAATGAACGCAAAAAACTGCATCTACGACATGGTTACTTTTTTCAGAAGCTTGCCTCAAGCTGCACTACGGCCTTGCTGCTAGAGATAGTCAATCATTCAAACTAAATGAAACATCAAACCGTCAAAAGCTACTTCCATGTTTGATTCTTCCCCTTGTAAAGATAAACATTGCTGACAATTTTGTGCTACGCACGGAGGTGGAGCGAACTAGTGCATGGAAAAACAGGGATGTGGAAGCGGCTATTTTGTCAACCGCTTCCACATCTATCGCTTCCGCTTCCGCTTCCAACAGAGTCTGGACTCTATCAGAGCCTGGACTCTAACAGAGCCTGGGTAGTGGACTCTATCTCATCTATGAACTTGCTGACAAGCATGATTATCAGAACCAGCAGCTTACGATTTACAAGGGCACATTACTAGTTAAAATGATCGCATAAGTTAGTATCTGTCAGCACGGTACTGCTACTCTGCTCTTACAAAAAACACAACAAGAGATCGACCGATATGACTTTTTTGGGGCCGATACCGATGCCGATATTTCGGCCATTCATGGACGGATAGCCGATACCGATATTTCCAAAATTTTTAAATCTTGTTTTCTGCTTCACTATCAAAAATACAATGTATTTTATGCCTTATCTTTTTTTTCATAAACTTCAAAAATCAGGATTTATGCGCTAAAATATTTCAAATTGTAGCAATTTCGATGTTTTGCTACGGTTTTCCATTAATCTAATTCATGATGATGTTTTTGTTTTGGCTGCGACGGCCGACGCGTGCACCATGGTTCATCTTGTCTGCTTATTTATGAAACCGCACCTGCTAGCGTTGCTGCAAGATAACTGTCTTGACTTGGTTCATTGTGCTTTCTTGCGCAAGGTATCTGGATGCGTGAGGAATAGAACAGCGTTTTGTCAACACCTGCTGAAACCGATAAAATCGGCCGTTTTGGCCCATACCGATATATCGGCAAAACCCAAATATCGGCCGGATATATCGGCCGGGCCGTTATATCGGTCTATCTCTAAACACAACCTAGAAAACTGTCTTCAACACATATCAATACAAACAGCACTTACAACAACCTGACGTTAGCCTAGCAAATATCAAGCTAAATTGCAAAGCGTACCGTTTAAGGTTTCTTCAAAGCGCTTTGATTGTCATACCTTATTACGTCATAATAATGCTTTGAGCAAAATTCTAGAAGGGAAGGTTTTGGACAAACTTTTTACACCTTTAATAAAATGGTGAAAGCTTTTTAGACTGAGTTGGCAAACACATATGCACAGTAATATCTTCATACAAAGTTATGAAAAAATGTGGATTCAACTTTTTCAGCAATTTATTGGTATTTACAGCAAATCAAACGTGACAACTGGTCATAAAAATTTTCAAACACGAAACATTATTCTGCTAAAGTTTGCGATTTGATATCATTGTTCAGCAAGCTCGTTTGCTTTCAAAATGGTTAGTGAAGATGGAAGGGGCAGTTGGCTCGATGCGTATTATCAATCCAAAGAAAGAGAGAGAGAGAGAGAGAGAGTTTATTGGCACGAACATTAAACAATTTCATGCAAAAATAAAATTAAGGCGCTGGGACACCGAAAAAAACCTGCAAAGCAGGTTGTCTCGTCGGGCGCCCCTCGAAAGTTTCATAAATTTCTATCGTGGTTTAAAGTTGATTTATAGAAATAGAAATGAAATACCTTACTATCCAGCTCTGACTTATAGAAATACCTTACTATCCAGCTCTGTTAATCTGCGGACAGACGCACTAACTTCTTTTGTGTGTGTGTCTTCAGACATTAGGGCAAATAACATTTGCACATAACTTCCCGCTTCGCACATTTTCTACAGCAGCCTCACTCCGTACTGTCGTGCGACGTTTCGTTAACGTGGATCAGTTGGATGATTTGACTCAAAGCGACTCAATTAAACGCTTGGCTTTGCTTAACATTGTTTGTGAAGTGAATAGCATGATGTAAGTGAATACTATATGCCTTGCTGAAAAGAATAGTTAGCTTCAGTCAAAGCATCAATCAGTCTCCAAACATTAGCCCTAATGATCAGCATCTGTTTGCTAAGGCAGTTAAAAACACGACTACTAAGTTCGGACCTACCACATAAGTTCGCACAAACAGCTCAGATTCAAGTTGCGAACATAACCGGGAGATTGCTGTATTTTCAAACTGTTACCATTTTAGTAGACAGCAGCCAGGTTTGAAAAGTCAGCCTCCGATAAAATCGGTAAGCTGCACGATGACTCGGCCTTCTGTGAAGAACGCCATGGATGCTAGTTATGCTTTATCTTGTTCTCTCGCGCTACTGATATCGTACGTTCATTCACACTTATAACGCAACTTCACCGTTTAATCCACATTGGGAAATGGACAAAACTTTTTCTCCATGTTACTCTTCAAGTCACATAACCTATGTGGAAGCGGAAGCGGAAGGATTTTTGCGTTTCCGCTTCCACAGAAAAAGGACCGCTTCCACCACTTCCGCTTCCACAACCCTGTGGAAAAACATAACTTACAATAATTCTGTTTTACCGGAATTGACGAACTTCTTAAATCCACCTGCAGCCACAGCGGCCGTTCTCTCAATGAACATTAGACGACGGCGGATCAGGGCGAAAAACCTCGTCTCGCTAAACTGACACACAAGGGTTTGTCCGTCACTCGTTCGCGGTTCCATAACTTCTACGAACGACTCCCTTACCGCGATAAAGCGTCACGCGGCTTTTATGCTTTGACGCGGCAACACAACCTTTGCTTTACGTCATCGCATCAACAGCAAAAAAACAGGGAGTTAGTTATATTTCGCGGAAAACCAAAGCCAGATTCGGCATATGGTTTTTAATTGCAGTAACAGTAGACGTTGCCAACCCTGTTCATCAGTGCGAAAATATTTGGGGAGTGGTTCGAAAGTTTTAGCATGCTGGGAGCGGGATTTAAACACTTTGTTCAACACAATATTTTTTGCTTTTTTCGATAACTTGTGGACAACTGCGTCTGCCGCGCTGCGGTTCAGCTGCTTGGAGCTACAGGCAATCTGTAGCGTTCTTGCTTCTGGTCTGTTTCGATCTTAACCATGTGGTAATACTTGCAACAGTTTTAAGGGTCTGTTTTGTTTCACAACCATAAGCAGAAAAGACGGTGTATTCGAGTGCAGAGGCCACCCCCAGCACTGCAAGATTTGTCAAAACGAGATTACTGACGGCAGTGTGTGTCAAGTTTTAGGGAATAAACGTATTTTTGAGGGCAAAAGAAAAAATTCATGGCAAACGTGACAACGACATTTGCGGAACAAAACGTGTAAATTCAGATATAATGAGATGTTCCTTTGAAAACGTTTAGGTGCTGAAGTCCGGTTGGCAAAATTTCGATGACCTCATGTTTTCCGCTTTTCACCTTGTTTTTAAGGAAAATTAAGAAATCCGCCAGATTTTACACGATGCAGGTCCACTTTTTCACTTTTCATGAAAACTTTAACAAGAAACGGCTTCAGAAATCAGCGTAATGACAAGTTTTTCAGGACTTGCGATTTCCGCGTCCACTGCTAAAGCCTACCCGCAGGTTTCTTTCGCGACTTATACGTTTTTGTTGCTGCCACCTGCTTTTTAGTCTTGTTTCTCACAGCATGGCTACCGGTAATTTTCATTGTACCCATTGTCGCCCAAGCGCGCCATTACCCTGATAACTTTCACACACAAATTCTATTGTACGTTTCATTTTCAGCGAAAAGCCTTCGTGAAATTCCTGGTCAAAAAAGATATTCTTCTTTTTACTTAAATCTTGTATTTTTGACGCAATGCCATGTGACGTTTTCATTGAGCGATGATGACGCGTTCCTTGAAACAATTTTTAGCCGTCGTTTTTGGATGGTACTGCTTATACGTGCTTTGAAATGAATAACATTTGAAGTGCCAGGACGAGCAGAAGCAGACTTTCGTCGCCAGTTCTTCATTCCATGTGTGACCTACAGCTGCTGTCGACTTGTGTTGCTGCCAAGCGTAACGCGCTATTTCCGGCAAGCGTCAGGCGACGTTGTCACAATAACCCTTGGAAAGATGGCATTGTCTGAGGTTCAAATGGTAAATGCGGAACTTAATAAACAGAAAGCCATTCCTGCTTTGCATATAATTTGCTCTGTATGCTTTTTGCTTGAAATGCAATTTCTTCACAATTTATGGCTGTCCTAACAACTTACATACAGTTTACGGTTTGTTGGATATTTGCCATTACTGCCTGGCAGTACATTACAACAGCAGTTCTTTTAATTGGCTACATGCACTTTGGCGTTAGTCGTTTTGGCCGGTTACTGAGGTACTATCGTTGTAAACAAGTTTCTGCAACTCAGTGCGCAACCTCAGATTAGGCCTACAGCAGCGGTTTTCAAGCTGTGGTACGCGTACCACTTGTGGTACGGGAAGGCCTTCAAGGTGGTACGCGAATAGGCCTAGTGCTTTTTGTTTATCTTCACAAAAATATATTTATAGCTATGTTTTTAATACTTATCGGGTTCTGTTAATTAATTCCTGAATTTTTGTGTACTTCCCTTGTTGGTTTTTAAAAATGGCTATTATAATTTCTCACAGCCATTATCTTTTTGTCGCATTTGTGTCAATCCTGGTTTTCCAAACTTTTGATCGAATGAAACTTGGTATATTTGAGTTTTCCTGGAGCAAGGTGTTACGTGGTGACGGTATGGGTCCCACAAATGGTACGTGATAAGATAAACTTTGAGAACCACTGGCCTATAGAGTACACTTAGCAGATGCTGGCTGGGATTAGCAAAACAAAAAAATAAAGAAACACCAGTATAGCACGTGCATTAAGTGAACAACCCCTGAAGATTTAAACTCATGGACATGTTCCACTGTATATCCGGACATGATGACTTGTAATAGATCAGGTTCATACAAAAGATGACATAGTATTACATGTGCCTTGCCAAGCCCAACTGTATGCATTGCAAATGAATAGATCTCGACATTGAACAAATGGCTGTTTGCGATGACGATGAGTTATAGTGCAACTACATGGTGGTTCTATAGCACCAGGGACATCAAACAGCCGTAGGGCAGGGGGGCAGAAAAAGGGTTGAGGGCAATGGAAACTTATAATAAACAAAAAAATTGCTACCTATACGCAGTGGCGTAACTGAGGGAGGCAGGGAGGTGAGCCTCCCATCCTGGCAAGCTAAATGTAAAAACTGGGCCTCTATTCGCTGACATTTTTATATTTAGTATTCTTTTGGTTTTCAGTAGGTTGTTTTTTTACGTTTTTCGAGGTGTTTTCGGCTTTTTTAGCTAGTATAGACATCCGCGACATCCATCTCACGATCATTTCTTAACTTTTTTATGAGTGTTGGCTAGTGGCCCCCCTACGGTGGCCAGTAGGACTCTTTCAGCTAAGTTTCCCCCCCTGGCTCAAGCCTCCAGCTACGCCACTGACTGCCAATGCGCTTGCGTCTGTTCAGCAACAATGTTGACCTCAAACGTAATAACAGAAATCATAGAAAACCATTCAACTTTTTCTGGGTGCTCGAATAGCTGCAATAAATTTATTTCAAGTCGATCTTGATAAACAATGACATTACCTATGTAACTGTTATGAAAAGATACCTCTACCCCCGTTTCCCCCTTTTGAAATGGCAGGGGGGAAATGTCCCGTCATGTCCCCGCTTTCCGGCGTCCCTGTGGACAGCGCTCTATGATTGACTACAGGAAGATTTTGTACAGATTAGTTGGTTGAAAACGGTAGATTTTAAAAACAATATTGTCGCAAAACATAGAGATCACGATTTTTATGTATCAGTGAGTTTTTACGGAGAAATACGCAATTTTCATTGGGCAGCTTTGGCCAACGAACGTGTGTGCGGCTGCAGAAGTTCATCGATTTTCATATGCCTTTGGGTAAGTACCTAAAAATGTGCAAATTTGCCCTGCTGAAATGCTGCTGTCATGCAGTGGCAACGCAAGGTCATTGCTGACTTCGGTTAGTATTTAAGAGTGCACTTGACCGAGGTTTTATTTGTAACATTCGACTGAATAGCAACAACGCTGGGCAAGTGCTGTTTGTGAACAAGTGCAATCATACGTAAGGTTTTCCTTGATCTGCGAAAAATCGTAGGTAAACCGGTTGGCCCACTGGTAGGTACACCGCAGTAGTTCTATAGTTTAGTAAGCTACGGTAGGCCCGTTGGTTTTAGCTTAAATAAACTGTAAAATATGCTCCCCTGAATTTCTTAATTTTCACTTTATAATAATTTTTTGTAATAATTTTTTGGTATTACAACTTTATTTCAAGCAAGCAGTGACCATACGCTTTAGCATGCATTTCTCTGGCATATCGATACCTTCAACAACGCCTTCACACAAGGTAACTTCGTTAATTTCCGTTAAGATATCCATCGTGTTGTGACTTCAACTTAAATTCATGGCTGAATTTCTTAGTTTTTGTACACAAGTTTTTGTACACAAGACTTGTTTTCTTAGTTTCATAGTCTACCTCAAACAGCGTAGTTTTCTCGTAGTGCAAGAAATTATGTTGTAGTTTTTCCACCAGCTTCGTCTCTCAATAGTCCAGGCTTTATTATTAAACCCTGTTACTAACTGAACTCATGTTTTTCAAAGTAATTGCTTGTACCGAATTTACTTTTAGCATCTTTTGAAATTTCTTTGTAAAAGTTTCCATTCAATTATATACATCAAAGAGCCAGTAACAGTCAACAGCAATTCATCTTTTCATCATTATTTGGTTTGATGTGACCAAAATGATAATCATATTTCAACGTTTGTGAAAACTAGGAATGGTTCATTTATTATAAGTTGTGGTTTTCATGAGTATAGCTACACAATGTTGAAACGTTTATTAAAAATTGAACAATATTTTAGGTTTGGTTTTGAAGACGGTTTCACGGCTCTGAGTTTGTCGTTAACAATTTGAATACCCACCCGTTTCCGCATATTTGCCATTGTCTTTCGAAATACAGAATTATTCATCAATTTTGATAAGTCCTTTTTGAAGTCCTTTTCGGAAAACTGCTTTTCTTCGGTATTAAAGTCAATATTCGGTTTTACCCATGCCTATTCTTGAAAGGTTACTCTGCTGCGGATTTTTCAATTTCTAAGCGCTCTTTTTCAGTTTGTAGAATGTAAAAGGAAGTTTGTTTCATTGCGCAAATTTGGATTAAGTTTTTTAATTTAATTGGGTCCAACTTCGGTGTGTTGAGGATCTAATGAATATTGGTCATTTAATTCATGTCATTCTTGATGGTATTCAATATCTACTTCCACATAATGAGGCACGTCATTCCACTTTTTAACTTCTTCAGGGGTCATCCATTTAAAACCGTGCGTCGATAAATTTTGCGACATAGTCCTCCGCAAAGGCGATTCAGAGAAATTACTGAGCAAATTATTTTTAATAGGAAATCGATGTGAAATAAGTGTACTCATTCTCATTCCTGAAATCTTATTTCCAAAGAATCTATTCGAACGTATCAAAATTACTTTTTATAAGAATGCGTTTAAAATCTATTTGATAGAATAAAATCTGTTTGAACAAGATGAAGCTGGTAAAATTACCTGTATTTCGAGTATTTTTCTTCATTATTCGAAAGATAAACAATGTTTCCTTAACACTTACCAAGATTCCTAAAACTGTAAACAAATGGGCATCGCAAGCTTGGTAACACCATTTTAAAAAATCGTCGTCGCTATTTTGCATATATATCTGTATTTTGCATATATAAAATTTCCTTTTTTTGACCTAATCCATTTTAGAAGTACAATGAACTATGACGCTGAAATCGAGTTGTACCCTAGGAAGTTTACGCCTGAATTAATGCTGCTGTTAAATCGGAGTCCGCTGCCTGTTGATTAGAAATGTGCTACATTTTCAAGAATCGTTTCAGTCATTCCTTCATACTGTAAAAATCCCCAAAATCAGTGCTTTCCAATTCATTTAGTGTCAAAACCAAATCCTGCATTTTTCTATTGCTTCTTCCTCTGTTACTTCACAAACTTTAATCATTTCACGGTTAGTTTCATTTACCTGTCACAAATTTGATAATTACATCTGTGTCTGAGTCATTGACATACACAAGTTAATTGAGTCTTTCCACACGCAGGTGAAGAGTTTGAATCAATCAGCAAATTTTTAATAGGAAATCGATTTCACGTAACACTGCGCATCGTCTTGGAATTGCTGTTACTGCAGTCTTTACTACTTTTAATTTTCTTCACGATTAATACAGTTATATATAGTAACGTCACGACTTGGTTCTCGCATTAAAGTTTCTTTTACAAACACTTGCGTGTCAACTCCAATCGTTAAACAGTCATCTTTCGTTTTGCTTTCAGCAAGCTTTTGTTTCACCAGAAGATCAACAATTTTTAGTTTCTGCTCATACTGATGCGAATATTGTCGTATTTTATATTTTTTAACGAGGGTTTTAGTGCTGTTCTATCTATCAAACTAATAAGGACAATTTTCATGCTTTCCATTTCTGTAATAACAGGACATATCGTTGATGCCTTTTTTCTATAGCACGTTTAAATACGAAAATTTTATGGAAAACGACAGACATTCTATTTCTATCTGAATTGTATTAAAGTCGTTTACAGCATATAACGACTGTCTACGCAAAAGTATTTCCTGGAACGTTTTCAACAAATAGTGCTGGGACTTGTTTGTCATTAGCATAATACTTCAATTTACTACTTTGATTGTTAACTTTAAAACGAACAGCGAAAAATTTTTTTGTAGTTATCTGGTGTAATATTCTGATTACTTATTAAATCATCCAAACGGCTAAGTCAGTGGTTCTTAACCATTTCTGCATCAAGCCCCCTTAAGTAATTTTTCTTTGTTTCGCACCCCCCTGACTTTAAATAGGTTGTAAAATGAAATGTATTTCTTGGTAAACTTATTTATTGTTTTTAATTTTAAGTTTTTGTAACAGACACAAAGTCCGTAGAGTACAAAAACACACGCAGTCTCAACAATGTAGATTGATAAAAACAGACACAACAAAACGATTAATAGCGATTTTGGAGGTATAACAACGGGGGTTACAGACACTTTTGTAACATTATTATTCGCTAACCCGCAACACTTGGTACAACACTACATCCAGAGTAGAACACTGCTTGAGTCCAGCCGTGGTCAGGCCAGGTAAAGTTCGAAAGTACTGTGGCATGCACACGCCCTCAAACAAACACTGTAAAGTCCGAGCACTCGGTCACAACTCGTAAAATGCGGTTGTAGTGTTCTAAGAATAAGGACGAATATAAACATGACTGCATCAAAGCGCGCAACCAGACATTGTTAGAATTTCTGCACCGTTCAAGAAAAAGGTAAACTACATATTTTTTCACGATAAGGCCTCAAAGGTAAGAATGTTACATTGAACCTGATGACTACCAACACTCGCTCGCGACGGCACGATGTTTAAAGCCCTGCACCCAAAATTATAGGCCACTGATTACATGACAATTTTTGGCCAATATTTGGTGCAACATTATTTTGCAGCACTAAATGGAAAACGCTTTATATTAAGCGACTTTGCGCAAGATTTACCGGTACTCACAGATATGCACGTTCCCACTGTAGCACGCATGCTTAATGTGTTGCAGTTGCTTGCTTTAGGCTTATGCAAACTTTTGCAAATTCTTTGTTTGCTTTATTCACTCTTCACAGCTTTGCGACCGCACACAGCTTCGCAGAGTGATGCAGATTACTCCGACTAATTGTATATTGATTAACACTATAACCGCGTTTTCGCATAGGATTCCAGAATCTCAAACCAAAACCATTCATAGCTGAAAAACATGGTGCGGTCAATCGCATAAACCGAATATTCCAGTAGAAATGTTATTTTTATTTGCAGACTTAAACACTTACTCCGCGCCACTTACTGTGAGTGAAAGACACGGTTCCGAGATTGACCAGCTGAGTGTCGCCATTGGGATGGCCAGAAAGCAAAGTTACTATATTTCTTTTGCGGAGAAGTTGACATCGTATGGTGGCCTGTAGCTGCCAAGCCGCATCTAACATCACATTCAACAAGAGTGTGGCTCAAATGCAGTTGAATCGCCATATATATGCATCGTTGCATCGCAGAACATTGGGGAGTACGGTAGACAATTAGCATCATGCAGGTGTATGGCCACATTGCAGAAAACACGTCGATTTACAAAAAGTCATAGCAGTATGCCCAGAACCGTCGCCATAAAATTTTCAATAGGGGGCTTTGCGTTTGTGCGGGGGGGCTTGACATTCCAACAATTGACAAAAACTTCACTAATCTATAGTGTTTCATGTTTCAATTTGGGAGGCGTGAAGCTTTGTTTTGGGGGGCTAAGCCCACCAAAGCCTTTCCGTGGCGACGAGACTATGTATCCCACGCTGCGTGGAGCTGTGCAAAATGTATGCATTCACGTTTATCTGGAATCAGGCGAGCCGCTCTGCCATGCAGCCGGCTACCTTGAAATTTTGTGTGCACCATGCTGTTCTGAAATGCGAGAACGGCACAGATGTTATTGTTGAAGGGACTTGGCAATGCCGACTAAACAGTTCACCTAGGTGCGCCCTGAATGTTTATATGCAGGCTCGAATTCGGTCTGCTAAATTTCAAGAAACTTAACCCCGACTTCCATCTCTGTCGGAACTACACCAAATAACATGTAGCAGCGTAAAATTAGCACTGGCATAACGTTTGGAAAGGACAAATTCCCGTTCAAAAACTTTCCATGCTGTAGAACATGTAAGGTTTCGCGCCCACCTGAGAATTTCTTGACGACCCCCTGGGGCTGAGCGCCCCCCGGTTTGGAACCACTGGGCTAAAGGGTACAGTTGGTTGAGCACGCGCCATCAAAGCTGGGTTCGATTCCCGGTCGGGTCGTTTTTTGCTGAGACATCTGAGAAGTACACGTGGAAATATATTCGCGAATTCGATATGGTGCAAATGCTTTTAAATTTCTGTCATCGCACACTGCAGGGTTTGTCCTTGATTACTAGACTTTGACAACCGGCTATGAGAAACCTGGGTGTCAGTTTGACAACCGGCTTTGAGAAACCTGGGTGTATCAGATGATCTTTTGAGTGACAATCTTCAAGTACAGATTGTTGACTGTTTTGCTGCAATAGTATCACATTGCCTACTTCGGTACATTACCGCAAATTCTGATTTTGATTTGATATTTTGTACTGCGCGTATTTGTGTTGGCACGATGGTCACATGTGGCCTAATCCGCAGCATCGTGTCTGTTGCAGTCTTGCCAGCGACTGCAGTATTGTTCCTGCGAATAAAAAAAGCGACGAAAGTTTCGTCGCTGGTTTTAGGGATAAGCGTGAGTTGGTGCTTTATGTCGTAAACAATGTTATTGTAATCGTCACAAAATCCAAAATTACGTTTCAGCGGAATGTGAATACTAAATGTCGCTTTATCATCGTGCGCGGTTGGTTTTTCGTCTATGTGCTTTTTGACTGATTTCAAAACCACTGTTATCTAAATCAGCAGCTGTTGATTAGTTTTTTTGACCACAATTCATTGCGACCGCGCGATTAACTGAAATCTTCTGGCCACCAATGTGGCATCTATGGGTCTCCAGGCGCAAGCACGCTGCGATGGGTACCACAGACCACTTGTGACACTCCGGAGGGAGTACAAAGCGAGTATGATGAAATTGAACCTGACAGGATTTTCCCTTCACACTTTCCATTATAGCGACAGACATTGGATCAACAACAATCCTTGTAGACGTTGAAAAACTTTAGTTGAGGACATTTCATAGGGTTTTGTACTGAGAGGCTAACTGACTTTTCTCATTATTTTTACGCTTTGAGTTGTTTGTTTCTTCCTTATGTATCTCGGTATACTGTCAAAAACTCGAGCAACAGAAAAAAACAAAAAAAAAACAAACGAAGTACAGTGTAGCTGTTTTTGAACACTTCTCATTTATAGTTTTACCGATTACCGATTTTATAGCTCAGGAATAACGTTCAATTATAAGAAAAAATCTCAAATTTGTGATTTAAGAATAAATCTCAGTAAGCGCTTGATTCAAGAAAAATTCTAACTTTTAAAATAATCGTTTTGAACGTTTCTGCTGTTGCAAGCTATTAAATCATTTTTATTACATTTTCTATCTTCAGTTAGCAATTGAAAATTAACTTTACAACAATAAGTGCATCCTTAAACCTAATTTTGAAAAATTCGCAGTGCTTTGACCAGTGATTATATCCATAGGCGCAACCACTTTCAGGAGTGTGTGATCAGCACGACCAAACGGTATGCAATGCTGGCTATAGCGCTCATTTAGAATCTCCTGTCCAGAATTTCCCTTACCAGAACGAGCAGTCATCGCTTATTTTTGCTCCTGAGTGCAATTTTCCAAATAAATACCCGCGTAAGTTCCTTTCAGTTCTGGAATTTCGCGACTGTTTAATTCGGGATAAAGCACTTGGGTTTTTCCGCTCACGCTCAAACAATCACACCGCGACGCATCACAAGAAGGATATTCAATCCACCCGCTTTAAATGAATACGTGCGCACGGCATCTTAGTCACGTGGGTTTGACGCGGGCGCTTCAAACATTTGCATTGCCGTCATATGCGACTTAGTTTTACCTTTTGATGCTGCTGCAGCTATGCAGCTGCACGTAGCTGTCACTGCCGCTGGCTGTGCTAGATCCGCCGCTGCGTAGCGTGCAGCTCATGCTTGTGCATTTCTGCACATAAAATGCGTTTCAAATTGGATACGATCAAAATAACCAAAAACATAGCTTCGTTTCCCGGAACCGGTTACCTGGACACGAAACCGCTCTTGCGGCGCAGTTTCCAGAGTGAGTCGACGGAGATGGCGATCGGAATCAGTTAAATATTCGCGTACGAGCAAATGTTAAAACTAGCGCTGTTTCGAATCGCTTAGGGAAATAGCAATTGTACCTTACGTTCTAAGAATTGTTCATGCCGGGAAATTTAGAATTAATCCACCGTATCGTGAATAAAGGGAGCTTTATTTTTCATGCCAGCTGCATAGTCATGATTTAGTGTCACAATCCGTCCAGTACATATAAGCGTAAGATGAGAACATTCAGGCAGATCTTAATCTACAAGTTACTTCTACATAGAACAAGGCAGCGTTATTGTTGGCAAGTCATTACGTGCGTTAGACCTTTAAGAATATGTTCGTATAAGCTCCTTTTGCACTAGATTTCGACTTTCGAGTATCTATAACTGTGCAATGTGTATTTTACAAAATATTGCTTTTGCTCAGAAGTACTATCAAACTTACGTTGAGGCCATCTGACCAACCGCTAAAAAACGCCATCACAAGTTATGTTTCACATTCCTGAAAAGCACTGTTCAATACACTTTTGGCCTTGTTTACTGAGACAACACTAAAAATGAGGCAAAGATACTGGCATTTTTCGTTCATAATGTTGCAAGATACACGCATGTGCTAGTATTTGGACCTGACGCCGGTTTTCTTGAAACTGTAAGATGATGATCTGACTAACAGTTTTCAGTTTTCTGAATGTACTTTGCCAATAATTGAGGAATTAAGAGCACTATTTTGCTCATAACTGGTTCTTTTTTCTTGTGTAGTGCTTTTTGAGTCCTGCGTAGTGCTTGCATGAGCATAGAAACAATGTCCTTTAGCGAAGACGAAACTGATGCTGTTTGTAAGCCTCTCATGGGCTCTCATGATCAAGAAAAATGCCCATCATCATACGGAGCGACTGACGAAGAGTTAGATCTCAGAGAATGCCGGCAAGTTTCTTTGTTAGCTGCTATAATGTATACAGTGACACTTCTGATAAAACATCGCCTGCATATAGGAATGTTTGAACTTTTGAAAAAAACTACCCATTTACTGGGACAGTCGTCTTGTACGTAGTATGATATTAACAAATTTGTTCATAGACATGTCTGCTTTTTATGTAGTTTTATTATTTCACTTATTAAGGGTATGCGATACCAGAAATGCTGAAATTGGAATAAATGTGGAATGGCATGATTCTTCAAGTGTTTTCACCACGGGTTTTGAAGTACAATTAGAACCTGCAGTCAACAAAGAAGGGATATGAAAGTGCTTGGATTCACGAGATATTGCACTTTTACGCTTGCGTTACATTTTCGTAAACCTCCCGTGTGTAAATGATTTTTACCACAAAAAATACACGGCGTTGCTTTTCGCATTAGAATGAAACAAATTACACCAAAAAGACATTTTGGAAGGCTTTTAATCCGAGGTAGTTACAGATCTTTGTGAAATCCTTTGTGAAAAATACAAACAAAAACTGGGGATTCAATTTGGGGTGTTTTTTATTACTTCGTGAAGAAAACTTTACCTGAGGAAAGTAAAGAGCTTGGTCGTGGCTGGATAAAGTGCATAAAACAAGATCTCGACCACAATCAAAAATTTTACGTAACCAGCCGCTGCTGTGTGTGACTTTGTGTGCAGAAAAAGGGAACTGTCTTTTTAAATCCTTTCAATCGACCATAGAGCAATAATGTAATTAAAGCAGAGTAAAGAATCAACAATTTCAAAAACTGCGAGACAATCTTGACTGAAACAGCTGTCTTGACGAAGCTAAAAAATAATCCTATTTTGTTGAGACTGGGATGTCAAAAGCGCCAAATCAAAATGGCTGGTTTGAAATAGCAATTTATTTTAAAGCAACAAATCATGGAATTTTGTTAGTCGTTTAACCCAGCATTTATAAAAATAGATGATCAACACATTTGTATTGGCAGGCCAAGTACTTGGTCATTGTCACGTTCACCTTCCATTTTTTCGCTCTCAGTAAAAGCCTTTGCAAATTTTTCTGCTTTGGTTATTGATACCCTGACACGAAATATGACCACTCTGTCGAGGAATAACAGCTGCTGCAGATGGGCCAAGGGTGTCCAAACTGTTTTTTTGACGAGGGCCAAATTTGATCACGTGATATGTCCCTTTGCAACGGCTTTTGTGCTTATAGTCGCTTGGGAGACACCTTAAGCTGCGAGAAACCGTCATTGTTCCGCAACAGAAGCATAATCCAGGCTTTGGCGGGCCGTATATATCGCAGTCTGAAAAAAAGCGGTGAAATAGTGGAATGTGCCCGCGGGGCACACTTCAGACACCACGGGCTAGACCTTGGTGTCTG